>Ga0210394_10000060_pt1 | contig 263279 bp, 246 predicted proteins | sample IncBWC12MmetaG_FD_160121 | JGI IMG/M metagenome (GOLD analysis project Ga0210394, IMG submission 160121) | Forest soil microbial communities from Barre Woods Harvard Forest LTER site, Petersham, Massachusetts, United States - Inc-BW-C-12-M | ecosystem: Environmental > Terrestrial > Soil >... | reverse complement strand
CCACGCATCAATCCGGCTCGCGTCAATTTCAGCTACGGCCCACGCCAGCGCGTGCTCGCGGATGCGTTGGGCCAGCTCGGAGCGCCGCTCCGCTGTCAATTTCTTGGAATCATCCAGGCCGACAATCCGTCGCCTCGGATTCAGCACCACGGCGCCCGCTACCACTGGACCGAACAACGATCCGCGCCCCGCTTCGTCGAGTCCAGCGATGCGCATCCAGCCGCGCTGTCTCGCGTCGCGCTCGTACCGTGCCGAACAGAGCCGTGCCATCGGTCGGGGATTTTAGCACATGGCTTAGGCGCCAGGTTCGGCAGAGTCAGCGAAACTTAGAAAATAGCCGAAAGAAAATCGCCGCGCCGGGCGTATGAATCGGTGGGGCAGTTGATTTTGTTGGTCCCACGCAACCCCGGGGAGGCAATGATGAGCCAAGGTCCCGATGTCCCACGGCACCCAATCGCGGCAATCTTTGCTGCCGTTTTGTTGTGTGGCTTTCTCTCTGTGTCGCTACTCGCGGCTCGCCAAGCGCCTGCCGAACGCTTCGACAATCAGGTCCGCGCCGACATGTTTGCCGGACTTGCGGGCGACCGGACCGCCATGGATCGCGCCATGAAATTATGCGAAGAAACCCTCGCCAAAGATCCAGAGAATCCAGAAGCCCTCGTATGGCACGGCTCAGGCTCGATCTTCCTCGGTGGACAGGCCATGCGCGCCGCGGACTATGCCAAAGGGGGTCCACTGCTCGCCCAGGGACTTCGCGAGATGGATGATGCGGTCGCCAAAGCGCCGGATCGGATCGGCGTTCTGATTCCCCGCGGCGCAACGCTTCTTGAATACTCCCAGCACGATCCAAGGCCGGCACAGGCGCAAGCTGAGCTCGAGAAAGGCTTGGACGACTACGAAAGAGTGCTCGTCTTGCAGAAGCCAGACTGGCAAAACCGGCCCCTTCACGCCCGCGGGGAACTTCTTTCCGGCCTCGCCGAAGGCTGGTTCCGAGCGGGAGATTCCGACAAAGCCCGCTCGTACATGAATCGCATCGTTCGAGAGACTGCCGGTTCCGCTTACGCCACCCGCGCGCAGGATTTCCTCAACGCCAGCGCTCCGCCGAAACAATTCGACTGGCACTGCATTGTTTGCCATGTGTCCACGACCGGCCAATAAAAAAGCCCGCCTCGGAAAACTGGGGCGGGCCAAATCCACCGAAAAAATCCGTTATTCGCTGGCGCTTGGCACCGGCGCGGAATATGTCTCCGCGCGCTTGATGCGCGCGGCCTTGCCTTTGCGTTGGCGCAGGTAATTCAACTTGGCGCGGCGGACGCGGCCCTGTCGCACCATCTCGATCGAGCCGATCATCGGCGAATGCACGGGAAAGATTCGCTCGACGCCGACTCCGAAGCTCACGCGCCGGACCGTAAAGCTCTCACCCGATAACTCGCCGCGGCGGCTCATCACCACGCCCTCAAATGGCTGGATGCGTTCCTTGTCACCCTCGCCTTCCTTCAGGCGGACGTTCACTCGGATCGTGTCACCCGGGCGGAAGACGGGGTGGTCCTTGCGAACTTGTGACGACTGCACCTTGGCGATGATCGGTTTCATGGCTATTATTCCCGGCAGACCCGCTCAGGTGGGGCCAGCACATATCGAACGATCACAAATTATAGCGAATTAGGCCCCTTCCGCATAGCCGAAATTGGGGATGCGTCCTCTGCATGGGTGTTAATTTCCCCAGGTGGCGGGTCTCATGCCGAACGGTACCGCCCACGACAGCCCTTCGATCTCACGAATCTTGCCGCCTTCGATCTTGAAAAGCTGCGGCGCCATGAACGTGAACCCGCGGCGAAATTCCGCGGGTACCGCGACCTCTCCCACTCCCGCGACCGGCACGGACTTCACGTCGCCCTCGTTATCGAAAAACGCCAGATCGAGCACCAGCCCCTGCTTCTCGTCAACCACCAGCGGACGCGCATCCCGTACTTTGGCGAGCGTGCTGAAAAATCCGCGATCGATTTCCTGCGCGCAGTCTCCGCTGAACAGGTGGAATGCGGGCTGAGCTCGATCCGCAACGGGGCCTTCGGGATTGTTCGTGGCCGCGATGCCGTTCTCTCTCCGCGAGCACTGCGCATCGAAAGGTGCGACCGAGCCTTTGCGTTGCGCGTAGGCGTCGAAGTAGTCCTTCGTCGCCCCCACCAGCTGCTCGCGCGTTTCCGGCGCGCCGAGTGGTTCCAGCAGCGCCCGATTCGGCGACACAAAACCCTTGGGGTCGAGCTCATCGAGCATGCGCGGCGTCATAATCCCTGCCGTGTTCAAGCCGAGGCCTCCCTTCGGACGCTTCTGCTCACGCACGGTGATCACTTCGAGTTCCGTGATGCGGTGGTCTTTCACTTTGATCCGCAGTGCGACTACCCCTGGGAGAACTCCGCCAAATTCTGTGATGTCGCCGTAATATCCCGCCTCGCCGTTTGCGGGATCGGCGAGATAGACGCGATACGTCCCGCGCCCGGAAAACGTCTTCCACATGCCTTCGCCAGGCTTCACCGCTACTTCGTTTTCGGTGTACTTTGCGCCTGTCGCCATCGCCATCTGGCACGCGCAGCGCGACAGCATGGCGTCGAAATATTTGTCGACGAACGCGTATAGGCAGTCGCGATTGCACCCTCCCGGCGCCCCCGCCACCAGCGCGTCGTTCGCATGCGTCAGATTTTTCCCCTCATCAGCATTCGCCGGACGGGCGTGCGCGTGGGAGGTCCCGCCGCAGATCGTGGCAGAAAATAGAGCCAGAATCGACCCGCGAATCAGTGTCCTGATCATTGGGATTGTCATGGTCGGGTCTCGTCGCGCCTAAAACGCGGGCTCCATGTTGAAGGGAATCTCGTACATCGTCATTTCGATCAGCCGGATGCTTCCTCTTTCGACGCGGTAGGCTTCATTCGACTGGTTCGTGCGTGGCGTCATGAAATACGGCGGCACCTTCCAGTTGCGCCCGTCGGTGAGCTTCACATTTGTAATGGTGCCGTCGAAATCCAGATACGCCGAAGCAAGCACCGCGCCGCGCTCGACATCGGTCACCAGAAAGCGGCGGTGCCGGCATCGGGTGGTGAAACCGAGGAAGCCCAACTTGTACTGGTCGGTACAATTCATGGTGGTGAAGTCGCCGACGTCGTTGTCCGCGTGTCCGTAGTTGGTCGGCGCCGGCTGATTCGTTGTGGGCACGGCATCTTCAATGCGCCGGCAATCCGGGGTGAAGGCGTAAATGCCTTTGCCGTCGTTGAGCTGCAGGCCTTCGTAGTACATGTACGCGGCTTGGTCGAGCGCCGCGCGCGTTTCGCGCTGGTCCATCGGTTCCGGCTCGAGCCACAACGGTTCGGGCGCGCCCATTTTCTCATAGAGCGCCGCGCCGTGCGGATCGTGCGCCATGAACTGCTCGGCTTCGCTAATCTGCCCGTTCACGACCTTCAGTCGCACGATCACGATTCCCGCCACGTCTTCTTCATAGAGCACGCCGATCAGGCCCACATCGCCCTGCTCAGGATCGGCGAAGTAGTGGACGTACTTGCCGCGCTTGGTGGCCGTGGCCCACAGCGCTTGCCCGATTTTCAGCGGCACGTTGTCCTGCGCATATTGCACGCTGGGAGCAAGCGGCGCCTTCGACGGATCGTGCGCTACCATCGCGTCGAGATATTTGCTGGCAATGGCTTCCAGGCACGCGCGATCGCATGCGGGCTTTGCCGCAGGCGCGGTCGCAGCTTGCGCCTCGACAGGCCAAGCTGCCGCCACGAACAGCATTGCGCACGCGGCAGCCGAAATCACGAACGAGCGAACGGCAAGCCATCGTTGGCTTTTCAATTTCGTCTCCCTGTTGGAAATCCCTACGGGACTCGTTGGGATCCACCCGTCGACAACGGATCCTGAGAGGCCACGTCTTTTAGCTGAATCGCCTCGCAGAGTCAATTCGGCTGGAGCGACTTCGGATCATCTTTGGGTCTGGCTTCAGCTTCTGCGTAGTAACTTTCGCGGTTCCACTCGGCCACGCTTTTCGCTCCCAGCCCCGTGGAGTTGAAGGATGTTCCGGGCTGCGAACAGAATAAGAGTAAGCCGAATCGGCCATGGGCGCGCCGGCTTTGGTCTGTTCACCAGGGCTGTGACGCTCATTCGCCTACTCCGAGCAAATCCGGACGATTGCGCCGCGTCTTTTCGAACGCCTTCTCGCGCCGCCAGCGGCGAATTTCCTCGTGGTTGCCGCTCATCAACATTTCCGGAACGTCCCAGCCGCGAAACGATTGCGGCCGCGTGTAGTGCGGATAATCGAGAACGCCGCGACGGGAGATTCCTGGCACGCGGCTGGTCTGGCCCAACTCCGAAGAAGGTGCTGCCAGGGGCCCTGCTTGCGGCGCCTGATTGGGTCCAGCAGGCGGCTCACTGAACGATTCATTCACCGTCGAATCTTCGTTCCCGAGCGCACCAGGAATCAGCCGCGTCACCGCTTCGACAATCATCGCCGCCGGCAGTTCGCCGCCGGACAGCACGAAATCGCCGATGGAGATTTCATCGGTGGCCAGATGTTGCGCCACGCGTTCGTCCACACCCTCATAGCGCCCGCAAATCAGCACGATCCGCTCGAGCTTCGCCAGCCGCCTCGCCATTTCCTGCCGGAAGATCTTTCCCGATGCGGAAAGCAGCACAATGGCCGTTACCGGGCTGGCGATTTCCGTGGGCTGCTCCCTCCCGGCCGCGGGCGAGTGGGGGGCTTTCTTGCCCAGTAGTGTTTCAACTGCGTCAAACAGGGGCTCCGGCTTCATCACCATTCCCTCGCCGCCGCCGAATGGGCGGTCATCAACCGTGCGGTGGCCGTCGTGCGTGAAATCGCGCAAGTCGTGGATACACGCCTCGACCAGCCGCGTTTCGCGCGCACGCCGCACGATTCCGTAGTCCAGCGGCCCGCCGAAAAATTGTGGGAAAATCGTGATGATGTCAAAGCGCATCGGTTCGCTCGACTCGCTTGAGTCGCGGAATCCATCTTGGCACGTCCTGCCTGTATTGCTCGTATGCAATGCCCATCTTTTTTCTCAGTGCCGGTTCCTCCTGCAGCAAAACAAAAATATGAAACGCCATGAAGACCATCGCCGTGTATTCCAGCAGCCGCGTGGACCAGAAAAATACGCCCTCTCCCGCCAGTATCAGCAACACGCTCACGTACATCGGATTCCTCGAAAACCGATAGAGTCCCCGCATCACAAGCACTTTCGGCATGTGAATGGGCGCTGGCGTCCCCTTCCCAAAGAACGCGAAGTCGAGGGCACACCAAAGATAGCCCGCCGCGCCGATCGCCATCACGACCACCCCCGCAACCGCAGGTCCCAGGCCCGTGAGCGCTCTGTGGCGAATGTCCGGATAAAGATAAAAGAGCGGCAGCCACACCGTCACCGTTCCCGGGACCAGGGCGGTAAAGATCGCAAGGTTCGTCAGGAGTCCTAACGCACTTGTACTTTTTCGATGGGAGTGAGTCATGCTGGCACCGCCGTAGCCGTTCGGGCGGATGCCAGTCTACGCCAACGGTACGCGCTTAGGAATTGCGGTTCAAATCGCGGAGGCCTTCGGGGAGTACAACCTCAATCAGGCGCGCGGCCGTGTCCACCCGCACGCAAATATCCTGCGCCAGCGGAATCAGCAGCTCGCCATTCGGTGAGTCCACCACGAGGATCGGCGTGCCTGCGACACCTTCGCCGGGAATCTGTATGTCGCTGACGATCCCGATCGCGGCACCGCCGGACTCGCCGGCAGGCGATCTGACAAGTGCTTCGCGCACCTCGCAGCCGGCGAGGTCCGTGATGTAGTAGCTTCCGGCGGGAAGCGGCATGCGTTCTGAGAGGGGAATCTGCACTTCGAGGCCGACCAGTTTCGCGGCGTCGTTCATCGAGTCAGAACCTTCGAAATGAAAGATGGCCTGACCGCCGCGGCTCTGACTGAGCCAGCACGAACGAATTCCCACGCGCCGCGGTTCGCCGCGCACACCACTCAGTTCTGCGAACTGGAGGAGCTGGAACCGCTGAGGGAAGTCCGTGAGAATTTCGCAGGCCACTTCGCCGCGGAGTCCGTGGGGGCGAAGGATGCGCGCCACCGTGACTCTCGCGGGCTGCGGTGCCTTCGGTGGCTGTGATGCCTTCGGTGGCTGTGATGAATGCTGCGTGTCCACTTATTCCAGAATTTCGAGTGTGAACCGCTTCTTCAATTTCATTCCGGCGGCCCCGAGCAGCGTGCGGATTGATTTCGCCGTACGTCCTTGCCGCCCGATTACTTTGCCCAGATCTTCAGGATGAACCCGAAGCTCCAGAACCGTTACCTGCTCGCCGTCCACTGCGTTCACTTTCACTTCGTCCGGATGATCTACGAGAGCTTTGGCGATAGATTCCACAAGTTCCCTCATTGCGTTTCCTCCACAGCTTGTCGTGCCCAGCGGAGAAACTCGCTCGAGCGTGTACAAGAGTTATGAACTGGACCATCTGTGGTAGGACGCTTCAGGAGGGCTTAGGGTTGCTGCGGATCAAACTGCGGACCGTGTCGCTGGGCTGCGCGCCCTTGCCGAGCCAGTACTCGACCCGGTCGTGATCGAACTGCACGGTGGCCGGCTTCTTCAGCGGGTCATAGGTCCCGACGATCTCCACAAAACGGCCGTTGCGCGGACGCGTCTTTTCGGTAACCACCACGCGGTAAAAGGGACGCTTCTTCTTGCCAATCCGCGCCAAACGAATCGTTAACACTCGAAATTCCTCCTGATTTGAATCTCGATAGTATAGCGGACCCCGCCCCTTTCACCAATCGCTATATATCCCGGACCAACGCTATCATGGCGCGCCAGGGGCCCCAGGACGCTCCACTTGTACGGTAGGAGATGAGGCCTTCGCCCCGGCAATGTCCACCTCGCTGCTGCGGATCTTGATCACTTCAATTCCCGGAAACCCGACTCGTATGATCGGAAGCACAAAGATCATCAGCAGTCGACGGCCCGCTTCCCCTTGACGAACGCCAGAATCAAGCCCAGGGGCAGCACCGCGAACATCACGACGCCCCCTCACGAGCATCACTGCCTCATACTCATAGAGCCCATCGAAAATGTGTGCCACGGAATTCTTCCTTCGATTTCCGGCGCTTTGGGAGTTTTACTCTGTTGCGGTTTTTGTGTCGGCTGGATTCACGCGTCAAATGAATGCTGGGAAGAGGAGGGCCGCGACCTGATTCAGGCCGCGATTGCCGCAGTCGTTTAGGGGGTCGGAGCCTTCGCTCCGACAAACAACAGACGGCGCGACGCGCCTAGCAATGCGCTGCCTCTCTCGCGGCCAGTGATTCATGGGCGATCGAGAGCCCGGCATTCGTCATCACCGCAGCAGCCAGAACGGCAGGGCCGCCTGCGCGCACTGCTCGATCATTTGCTGATCGCGCGCTGAAAACGCGTTGGCGTGTTCGCTTTCGACGTCCACTGTGCCGATCACGCGCTCTTCGCCGGGCGCCATCACCGGCACGACGATTTCCGAACGCGTGCTGCCAGCCGCCAGATTGCCACCCAATGTCGTCAGGTATCGCGGGTCGTTTCGCACGTCGCCCACGATCACGGCCCGCTTCTGTTGAATCGCGGCTCCCGTCAAACCCTTGCTGGCAGGAAATTTCGGATACTCTGGCGCGCCCGGACCGCTCCAGGCGACGACAGAAACCTGTTCCGCGGTCACGTCGTAGACTCCGACCCAGCGATACTCGCCGAGTGTGCGGATCAGCTCCGCCAGCCGCTTGGCCCGGACCGCGCGGTCGTCACTGCCGGCCGCCATCGAGCGGATCTGGCCCAGTACGGTGTGGATGACAATTGGCAAGCCCCCTCCTACTTCAATCCCGCGAGCTTGCCGAGGCCGCGCATTTTCATTTTCGCCATGCTGCCGTACTGCTTCATCATCCGGCGCATGTCGGAATATTGCTTCAGTACCTGATTTACTTCCTGCACCGTGGTGCCGCTTCCGCGGGCGATGCGCTTGCGCCGCTTGCCATCAATCAGGTTGTCGTTCGCTCGCTCCGCGGCGGTCATCGAATTGATGATGGCCTCGGTGGACTTGAGCTGCTTTTCGTCAATTTGCGCGTCCTTGGGAATTTTCGCGAACGGCCCAACCTTTGGCAGCATGCCCATCAACTGCTCCATCGAGCCCATCTTGCGAATCTGCTGCAGCTGATCGCGGAAATCGGCGAGCGTAAATTCGTTTTCGCGCAGCTTGCGTTCCATCTCGCGCGCTTGCTTCTCGTCGATATTCTTCTGCGCTTTTTCGATTAGCCCGAGGACGTCTCCCATCCCCAGAATCCGCCCGACGATGCGGTCGGGCACGAAGGGCTCAAGCGCGTCATATTTCTCACCCACGCCCACGAATTTCACCGGCGCGCCCGTCACTTTGCGGATGGAAAGCGCCGCGCCGCCGCGCGCGTCACCGTCCATTTTCGTCAGGATTATGCCCGTCACGCCCAACCGCTTGTGAAATTCCCCCGCCGATCGCACCGCATCCTGCCCGATCATCGCGTCCGCGACGAAAAGAATTTCCGTGGGATTCAGCTCGCGTTTCAGCGTCGAAAGCTCGTTCATCAACTCATCGTCAATGTGCAGCCGCCCGGCCGTGTCCACCAGAATCACGTCGCATGCGGACAGCTTTGCTTCGCGCGTGGCGCCCCGGACGATTTCCAGCGGCTTGTCCGTTCCGGTGCCGGGCCAGCAGGGTGTGCCCGTGGCCTTCGCCACCTGCGCCAATTGCTCGCGCGCCGCCGGGCGATACACGTCGGTTGACACGACGATGGGCCGGTGTCCATGTTCGGCGAGCCATTTCCCAAGTTTGCCGGTGGAGGTCGTTTTGCCGGAGCCCTGCAGTCCGCAGATGAGCCAAACCGCTGGAGGCCGCGATCCGAATTGCGGCCGCGCCTCGCGCCCGAGCAGTTCGGCCAGCTCGTCGCGCACGATTTTGACCACTTGCTGGTCCGGTGAAAGCTGCAGGAGCACATCCGAGCCGAGCGCCTTTTCTCGGACGTGCGCGATGAAATCGTCTGCCACGCCGAGGTTGACGTCGCCTTCGAGCAGCGCCTCGCGAATTTCGCCCAGCGCCGCGTCCAAATGCTCCGCGCTCAGCTTTCCCTGCCCTCGCAAGGTCTTGAAAGCTCGCTGCAACTTGTCGGTTAGCGTCTCAAACATTTCGGTGACTCGTAATCCGCGGCTCGGGACTCATGATTCCGGCGCACGAAACCGGCCAGATTTTGATTCTATTGGCTGCCGTTCGCCGCATCAAACCAGGACCGTTTGTGTGTCCAGTCGTTGCCGCGCGCGCCGACGCAGCGGTTTCGCCCTATAGCGGGCGTTCCGAATTGTGGCCCTCTTTATCATAACGTCGCGAGTAGGCTAGCAGTACAGGGAGGCATTGCAAGCAAGAAAAACCGGTGGACTTTTTTGGTGCGAGTACCTTGTTGCCTAGGCTATGCCAGGCTGTTTTCTTGGCGCGATCATGAAACCACCCAGCTCCGCCATGGAAGTCGTCTGGTCCACGAACGTGAACGTGCCCTTTTCCCGCATCTCGCGCGCTGCAGCCAGCAAGCCTCCCAGCGCCACCCGCGAGAGCACGCTGCCCAGGCTGATTCGCCGAACGCCCGCAGCCTCCAGCTCCGCGACCGAGAAAGCGAGGCCCTTGATTCCGGGAAGGGCGTTCACGGGCTGCGGGGCTACTGCCGCGCAAACACTCTTGATTGCTTCCAGGCTCGGCAACCCCGGTGCGTACAGTACGTCCGCACCCGCCGCCGCAAACGCCTGAAGACGGCATACGGTATCGTCGAGATCGTGGCGGCCATGAAGGAAGTTTTCGGCGCGCGCTGTCAGCGTGAACGGAAACGGCAACGCCCGTGCCGCCTCAACCGCTGCCGCGACGCGCTCGACCGCCAGAGTGGAATCGTAAATCGGGTGGCGATCGTCTCCGCTCGCATCTTCCACTGAACCGCCCACAATTCCCGTGGCGGCCGCCAGTCGAATCGTCTCCGCCACCGTCCCCGGATCGTCGCCGAAACATTTTTCGAGATCCGCGGACACCGGCAAATCCGTCGCCTCGACAATCGCGCAGCAATGCGCGAGCACTTCATCGCGCGTGACCATCCCGTCGCGCCTGCCGAGTGAAAACGCGAATCCGGCGCTGGTGGTTGCCAGAGCTTGGAAACCCAGTCCAGCCAGAATCCGCGCGCTGCCGCCATCCCACGGATTTGGAATTATGAATGCTCCCGGGCCGCCTGCTTCGATTGGCGCTCCCGCCGTTGCCGGCAGCCTGTGCAGCGCCCGGAATCGAACCGCCTTCTGGCTTTCGGTCGAGATCATCACGATTTCATTCTAGGGGACGGGAACAGGCCGGTCAAACGCTCCGGCTTGTGCAAATCCTGGCTAGCTCCGTCTTTCTTGCGATTAGAAATCCACAGGCAAAGGGTGAAGGGGCACCGTCTGGCAGCGAGGCGTGGGTGTGCGAAGGCCGCGCGCTCCGCTTTCGGCCGCAATTCTTGCTGCCCTTTCCCTTGTTCGATCGAGCAAATCCGATCGTCGCGCTCCGATGAGCAGCAGCTATGCGCGTTGCAAGTGCGAATCCCTGTGGACTTCTTACTAATCCAATTCATAAGGAGGAACTTCAATGGCGAGAATCGAAGGCGTGGATCCTAGAAAGACGTCATTTCTGATGCGGCTTATTTTTGGGAGAGTCCGCAAGCTTTTGGGCAGGGATTTAACGCCGCTCAAAATTCAGGCGCGAGTGCCGCGCGTATTCTGGGCGGGGATCATCCTGGAGATTCTATTCGGGCAGAAGGCGAAGGTATCGCGGCGATGGCGGTCGATCGTACAGTTGCGGACCGCGGCGGGGGTGGGGTGCCCGTTTTGAATCGATGCAAATTCTGCCGGAGGCAGAATGTACGGATTGCGCGACGAGGAGATCGCGGCGCTTCTAGGAGGCGACTCTGCCAAATTCTCCGCGCCGGAACGGGCGCTCATTCAGATGGCGGACGCGCTCAGCGGCGCCCCCGTGAACGTAAGCAACGAGCTGTATGCCGAGCTGCGGCGTCATTTTTCCGAGGAGCAGCTGATCGAGCTTGCGGCTGACGCCGCACAGGAGAACTATCGCGCGCGTTGGAACCGGGTGTTTGACGTTGGCAGCGATGCACTCTATTGCGCCATTCCCGATCGATCGATGACTTGAAGTCATTCCAGTTCGTCAACTTGCTGCTCTTGACTGCCGCACCACACGGGGCCAAGATGGATTCGCCTCGCTTCCACGCCGCCCTCGACGGGAGCATCAACCGTAACGCAGATTCCAGGACCCCGGCCCGCCACAATTCACTCGATATCGATCGGCACGAAAGGAGACAGCTATGTACGTGGTAACGGGAGCAAGCGGAAATAGCGGGCATGTTGTTGCGGAAAGGATTTTGAAGGCGGGAACGAAAGTCCGGGCGATCGGCAGAAACGCCGACCGACTGCAGCGCCTTGTGAAGCAAGGAGCCGAGCCATTCCTATGCGATCTCACCGATCGCACGGCACTGGCTAAAGCATTTGCGGGCGCGAAAGGCGTCTACGCAGTGATTCCTCCGGACGAAAAGGCGCAGGACTATCGAGCGCACCAGGATCACATCGCGGACGCGCTGGTGGCCGCGATTGCCGAGGCGAAAGTGAAGCACGTCATTTCGCTCAGCAGCGTCGGCGCGGACAAGGCCGAGGGCACCGGCCCCGTCGTGGGCCTGCACCGCCTGGAGAACAGACTGAATCAGATTTCCGGCCTCAACGTCCTGCATCTCCGCGCCGGATATTTTATGGAAAACACGTTTGCGCAAATCGGCATCATCAAGGAGCTCGGTGTGATGGCGGGCGCGCTCCGCGCCGAGTTGGAGATTCCGATGATCGCCACGCGCGACATCGGCGCCGCGGCCGCGGACAGGCTGCTTCGACTCGACTTCAAGGGGCAGCACGCCGCCGAACTCCTCGGTGAACGCGACATCAGCATGGCCGAAGTCGCAAGAATCGTTGCCCGTGCGCTCGGCAAGCCCACTTTCGCTTACTCACGCTTGCCGAATGACAAGGTTCACGCGGCGTTGATTCAAATGGGGGTGTCGCAGAGCATCGCGGACCTCATTATGGAGATGTCCGAGGCGATGAACTCCGGGCACATGAAGGCGCTCGAAAAGCGCTCCACAAAAAACACCACGCCGACCTCCTATGAAACGTTCGTGAACGAGTCGTTTTTGCCGCGGTTCAAGGGCATGGCGGCCACGGCGAAGTAGGAGAGCGATCGACTCCGCGAAGTTGTTTATGCTTTTCGCGCGGAGACGACCAGAGCAGGCATCGGAATTTCGAGGTGGCCGCCGCGTTCGTACGCGATGGCCACCCTCTTGATTGCGTCGCGTACCTTCGCGAGCGCAGCAGGCGGCTGCGCGCGCAGGAGGCCGCCGGTCCGGGCTGAACCCTTGTAGAACGCTTCGAAAAGGTCGGCCGGGGAAGCGATCTTCCAGAGTAGGGGAAGCTGCATCACCGTGACGCCGCCAAATCCACAGCTCGTAAGCACTCGCGCGCATTCATCGCGGTCGCTGAACCTGAAAAATGGCGGGCCGGGCGGAAGCTGGACGCTCGGATCGCCGAAATCCTCCAGCGCACCTAGCGCGACCTGAAACCCGAGGGCCTCGTCCGGTTTTGCCCAGGCCGTGAACGCGAACATCCCGCCCGCTCGCAGCACGCGATGCGCCTCGCGAACGGCCACGTCGGGCTGCGCGAGGTGCAGGATGCCAAAGTTCATCACCGCCCTGTCAAAAGCGGCGTCCTTGAAACTCAGCGCTTCCGCATCGCCGACCTGGAATTCGATTCTCGGATGGAGTGTCCGGGCGATTGCCACCATCGCTTCGGAAAAATCGATGCCGACGGGCGACCATCCGCGGCGCATCGCAGCCGACGCCACGTATCCGGGGCCACTGGCGATGTCCAGTAAGCTCGGGCCGGTCGCAGAGGCGACGGCGTCGAGCAGCGGACCGATGGTCTGCATCGTCAGGGTGCCGAAATATCGGTGGTAGTCGTCGGCGGCGTGCTGCCATCCGTCGAGCTCGAAATCGTGGAACGCTTTCGCGTTGATGTCCGGCGGAGTCATGGGCAGTTGTCAATCCATGATAGCCGAAACGACGTCTCGGGGGATTTGGCGCTCAGGTCATCCGCTTCGTGCTTGTCGACTGCCAGGGGACTGACACGACAACCCTCTGGTTTCGATCTATTGTCTTGGTCTCCGCCTCTCCCTATGATTTTGCAGATGATCCTCGTTCAATTACTTCAGGTGTGCCGCGAAGAACTGCGGAAGGCGAAGCCGGCGATGATCGCGGCCTACGAAATCGTGCGCGAAGCAGACGATCGCGCGCTGCAAACGCTGCTCTTGTTCTTCCAGGATCGCTGAAACGAAGCTCCCTCGCCAGAAACGTCCCGAGAGTGGCCGTCCGCAGAAGTATTCCTAGAAGTCGGGATTGCACCGCGGCGCGGTCCGGTGAGGCGCGAAGAATCGGGTGCCCATGCTAACCTGCGTCCAGTCTTGTTGGGCGATCTCGATGGGACGGTGCTTTGCATTCAATCCGCGGCTCTGGGTCAGATGCGTGAAGACGCCGCGCGCAAAACTGTCCAGTGTTTCCTCGGGACCAGGCTCGCCGATGCCGCCGATGAGAAGGGCCTGGCGCGCGCTGCGCGTCAATCCAAGAAAATGGGGAGGCAAAGCGGAGGCTCGACGTGAAAATCGAGGCGAGCGATTTCCGCGAGCGCGCGATTCAGCACGGCGCCGTCGCACGCCTCGAGGGTCATCACAAACGGCAGCGCGGAGTGCGGGAAGCCTGGCTTTTGCAGCAGCGCGTCTAGGCTGATCTCATATTTCGCGAGAATCGCCGCGATGGATGCCACGATGCCGGGACGATCTCGTACAACGAAGCGAAGATAGTGCGGCACCGTGAAATCGCCGCTCACCGAATCGGGAACTTCCGCGGCGCCCGGCAGCGCCTCCGCCGGTGCGCCGGAGCTGCGAACGATTGCATAGAGATCGGAAATCACGGCGACGGCCGTTGGGTCGCCTCCCGCTCCGTAGCCGGAAAAAATCATCTTTCCGCCGAATTCGCCCGTGGCCGTGACGATATTCTGGCTGCCCTGCGCGTGCGCCATCAGCGAGGCCGTGGGAATCAGCGCCGGTTGGACGGCGGCAGCGAGCCGTACGCCTTTCTTCGTTTCCTTTTGCGCCACCGAAATCTGGCGAATCGTGCAGTCGAGGCCGGCGGCATACATGAAATCCACGGCTGCGACCGAGCTGATCGAGCGGCACGGAATCTGTTTGCTGCCCACGCGCAGGCGCAGTCCGGCCTGCGTCAGGATCAGAAGCTTCGCGCGCGCGTCCATGCCGTCCACATCGGCGCTTGGATTGGCTTCGGCATACCCGAGGGACTGCGCCTCCTTGAGCGATGTGTCGAAGCTCGCGCCATCTTTTTCCATCTTCGTCAGGATGAAATTGCAGGTGCCATTGAGAATTCCTGAGATTTTGTAAAGGCGGTCGCCCGCGAGGCCTTCCTGAATGCCGATGATCGCCGGAATTCCTCCCGCGACCGACGCCCCGAATTCGAGACGCTTGCCCATTTTTCGCGCGAGATCGAGCAGCTCGGGGCCAGTTTCGGAAATCAGTAGCTTGTTCGCAGTAACCACGGACTTGCCGGCGCGCAACGCCTTGCGGACCCATTCACCGGCCGGCTCAAGGCCTCCGATTAGTTCGACGACCACGTGCACATCGGAGGAGAGTACGTCATCCACATTTTCCGTCCAGCGGATGTTCCCAGGCAGCGAGGCGATTTTCTTCTTCTTGATGCCGCGATTGAAGATGTGGGTGAGCAGAAGCGGACCGTCCGAGTCTTGGGAAAGAATCTTCGCCACCGAGCGGCCCACGGTGCCAAAGCCGATCAGGCCGATCCTCAGCCGTCGGTCCGCACTAGCGGGCTTCTTTGCGGAGTGAGACCTGGCGGCCTTCGCCTTGGGTGGGCGGGATGAGGTGTGCGATTTTCCCAACGATCTTTCCTCCGGACACTCATCGTACCAAACGCCGGAGAAGTCGCGCAGGAGAAAGGCGGCCTAGGGTCGGGTTTTCGTCTTGTATGCGCCGGATTCGATGTAAGGCTTGAGGCGCTCGAAGAGGAAATGATGCCAGACGGCATCCACGATTTTGTCCTCGCCGTCAGCGATCTCGCCCGAGACATTGCAGGTCACGCGCATTTTCGTTCCGGCGGGGTCCGGAAGAAAATCGTATGTGGTGACGAATGTGACCGCTTGGCCGGAAAAGCCCAGCGGCCCGGTGAAGCGAATCCTTTTTCCGCGGTCGGCATAAATCACGGTCGCGTGCAGCACGCCATTACCCGCATCGTCGAATATTTCATAGAAGCCGCCGCCGGGCTTCGCTTCAATGAAGAGTTTCTTCGGATGATCCGAGAACGAGTGATCCCACCAGCCGCGAATGTCACCAGTTGCGGCGTCGTAGACGTCCTCGGGGCTCGCCGGCAGAATTAGTTCCTGTTGCACCTGGAACGCCCCGGTCTTCAAATCCTTCGTTTCGCTCTGCAAGTAAGCGGGAGTTGAAATCAAAACAAGCGCAAGGCAGAGTGCGGCGAGTGGAGCGGCGCTTCTCACGGATTTATTCACAGGATTTCCTCCCAGGACGGATTTTGTGCACCGGTTCGAGTGGTCCCACGCCAACAAGCCTCGCGTGTGCCGAGCCTCGCAATCGATACGGCGGCTACTGCGCTTCGAATCCCACCGAGCGCACGGCCGAGAGCGCGCCACTTGCATCCGAGGCCTGGAAATCCAGGCGATACGATCCAGGGGGCAACTCCTCCATCGGAACTCGAATCCCCAGCGGCACAACCGGATTTCCCTTCTGTGTGTAGATTGAAACGTCCACGTTGTGTGCTCCGCTGACAATCTCGCCGGTTTTGACGTTCACGACATTGAAGGCGATTCGAACCACCGGTGGATTGGCATCGGTCAGATGTGGATCGTACACTTGCGCGTACAAAGCCACCTGGTCGGATTTCTTGAAGTGGTTGCTCGGCGAGGGTGTGATCTCCATGTCCTTGACGATCAGGGGCGTGCGATCGGAGAGTAGGTCCACGGCCATGGCGCCGCCCAGACCCTCCACCTGCCCCACTTGATTGCTAAGGGCGATACCGCTCACGCTGAATGTCTTGCCGTCGTAGGGATCGATCACCAGCGGAGTTTCGAACTTTCCAAAACCTTGGCCCCCTGCCGACAGGACAACATCCAGGCGATACGTTCCGGGAGCGATCTGAAACTGATTGGAATACCGCGTGGGCCTCTGCGTAAATTGCTTCCACTCGTCCTTCTCGAGATCGAGCGTCACCTGGTCGCTGAATCGCGCGGCCACCGTTCCGTCGGCGCGATAGGCGATGCCGAGAACATTCATGTCCGCATGGTACTTGCCCTTCTCCTTGGAAAAATCCACGGAGGAAGCCGGGAATTCCATGGCCAGGTTCACACGCGCCTCGTTCGGCGCCGTATAAAAGAAGGGCGCTTCGAGCGTGCCGCTGATGGTGCCCTTTTCCGCGGCAGCCGCGCGAGACTCTAAGTCCTTCCCGGCGGGCTTGCCGGCCAGCATGTCCTTGGACTTGGCCTCGCAATATCCACTGCGCGCTCGAACTTGGAGTCCGCCACGATCCGTCTTTACTCTTAGCGCGTGACACCCGCCTTCGGGGGCGTCCGGTGGCGCGTAGCCGAGAAAGTAGTATTCATCCTGTTCGTGCGCGATCTTGGTAAGACCGCCCAGGAAATCGTTGCTGTTCAAAATCGCAAATCCGCCGGTGCCCTGTGCCAGCGCCTCCAGTACAGACTGGTTCCCCGTACGAGTATTCGACATGATCGGCATCACTAATCCCGGGTTCATGGAGGGCTGATAGCCATAAATGGTGGGTCCGGTCAGCACGCCGCCGGCACCACCCCCACTACTGGGTGCGCCGCCGCTTCCACCACTCGGAGATCCGCTTCCCGGCGAACCCGCCTTGCCACCGCTACCCCCGCCCGGCGGAGTGCCACCACCTCCGCCAGTTCCGCCGCCACCACCGCCCTTGCCACCACCGCCGCCCCCTCCCCCGTGCTGCGCGGGTTCGGCCGACCCAGCGGCTGCGGGCATCGGGTACGATGCCAGAACCAAATGCGGTTGGGCGCTAACGGAATTGCCAGCCGCCGCGCGCGAACCGGCGAGTGATCGAGCGGTCGGCCACGCGTCCGGACGAAGCTGGGCCCCAGGACCAGCCATCCCCGTGTCCAGACCGCGGACGTCTAGCGGGTAAATGGCCACGTTCGCCTGATTGCACGCGGAAATCGTTGCGGTCAGCTCGGCTTGGGCTTCCGACGAGAGCGGGAATCCGGCCGTAAAAACGACCACGCTCTTTCGGCCCGGCACGTTCGTCAGATTCTTGGCCAGGCTCCTGACTCCGAGCAAGAGTGTGTGCACTCCAAAATCGGCTTGGGCGTTGGGCAGGGAAGCTCCCCCGCCGTAATTTCCGAGCGCCGCCGCATTGGTGAGCGCAGGGTCCGCGGCGATTGGCGAAACGCTCGAGGATTTCATGGAAGCGGCAGCCTGTTTGAGACGTGCCGCATCGGCGGTGAAATTCTGAACGACGCGCAGAACTCCGGTGAATTCCACGACAGCCATCACGCGATCCGGTCCAGCATTAGCATCAATGAATTTCTTGGCGGCATCGCGGGCACGGGCCTGATCGGCCATTTCCATGGTGGAATCGTCAAAGAAGAGAACCATGTAGCGGCGTTCGGGTGCGCCCGTCGCACCCGATGTGAGACCATAGGAGAAGTTGATGATCGGCTGCTCCTGATTGTTGTCGAACACGTGAAAATCCTTCGCCGTCAGGTCGCGGACGTAGTTGTCCTTCTTGTCCGTGACGATCACGTCCACGCGCACGACGCGCGATTCCGCGTGTAGGACCGACGAGGATGGCCCAGGCGCCTGGGCTGTTTCTTGAGGAGGCGACGCTAGAGGAGAGGACTGCTGCGCGCGAACAATCACCGGCGCAACAATCGCGTGTCGCGCAGACCATCCTGCGGCCAGAATGAGAAGCGCGGAGGCCAAAAGCGGCTTGATGTGCCGGAACCTCATGATTCACCTTCCTTCTTACCGAAACGCTTAGTACGGAATTTCAACCACGCCATTTTCGGCTGAAAGAGCCGCGGCGTTGGAATCTCTCACTACCAGGCGCACGACGTAGTCTCCCGGCTTCAAATCAAAACTCGTTCTCACCGTCACCCCGGAATGGCTCAGCCGCTGATAGGTCTCGTCGCGCAGCTTCATGGAGACCACCCTCTGCGCCCCGGTGACGAAGTTTCCATCGCGGTCGAAGATCGCAGCGACAACGGTGAGGTCATCCTGATTCCGGCCGTCCGCCTTCGTAAACCGTACGTGCGTCAGATCCACGTGCGCGAGCACGGAAAGCTTCGCGTCCGTCGCTCCGGTCTTGTAATACTGTGTCTGGAGCCCGACGGAGACGCCGTGCTGCTCCTCCTGCGAGAAAAGCGCGTCGTCAATATCGCGCTTCGCCACTTCCGCGGGAGTCTCCCCGTGCAGCGGCGCGTAATATCCACGCCGCGCCTGGATCGTGAATTTATTCTTGGGCACGAGCGTAACCTTCAGCGTGTGGAAGTGGCCGTCATATTTGAAATTCTGCGGAGCGAACGCCAGAAAATAGTACGCCTCGGGCGCGCCGGCTACCTCCCGCAACCCCGCGGCGAGATCGTTGTTGTCGTGAAACGCGAACCCACCGCTATCTTCTGCGAAAGCGGCCAGTGACTCCGATTGACGGCTCTGAGCGGTAAGTTTCCACTGAGAACGAATTCCGGCGTTGGAGGGATTCGGGTCAACCGTCGACTGGCTAATATCCGTGCCGATATCTGGGACGTATAGCCCCCGCGCATCGAGTGTGTTGATGAAGACGGTCTGGCGGATGGCGCGATCGATCAACTCGGAGTACTCGGTTTCATGAGTTGTGTAAAGGAAACCCGGTGAGATCAATACGAGATTGCGCTGCCCGGGCAGAACCGACAGCCTTTCAAGGACCTCTCGCACGCGGCGCAGCGTGTTTTCCGTTTGCGTGGAGGTGTTTTGTTCGACACGAGCTGCTGCCCCGTACGCGAGCGACTGCGCTTTCAGGATGTCACTCGCGGACGGGGCGCCGTTTTGGGTGGGGTTTGGAGAGACCGAGCACGCCAGGGCGTCCTGAGTGGCGATGTCGGTGGCAAACTGGTCGTGATGGTTCTGGATCAAATCAGCTTCGTACGGCTCCATCTGCGGGCAATCGGACGGTGACGAAAGGGCCGCCGTCACGGTGTCGACTTGCAGATTGCGCAGCGTCTTGTGCAATTTGTCTCGGTCGTCGGTGAAGTCCAATTGGTTGCGGCCGGAAACCGTAAATACCGCGACGCGATCCGTGGGTTGAACCGAGGAATCGAGATACTTGTCTGTGGCATTTCGCGCCTGCATCAGATCTTGCTGGTTCAGCAGGGCATCATCAAACAGGAGAGCGACGAAACGAGAGGGAGGCAGGAACGCGGCAGCGCCGGGCTCTGAAGGGTTCGGCGCGACAGCCGGCGCCGAGGTGGAGGAAACAACGGCATGAGCCGTTGAGACCGGCGTCTCAATTGAAAAATTCGAGATGATCTGAGGTTTGCCGTCCTGAAACACCTGAAAGTCTTCCTTGTGCAGGGTAGCGATGGCGTTGCCTTTCCCGTCACGCACGATCACCCGAACGGGAATCAGATTCACCAGCACGCGCAGCGGCACGGATGCTTCTTCGGTCGTCATTTCGGCGGCCTCGGCGCTGACAGGAGCAGGTGCCACAGGGGCGGGAGCCGCCGTCGTTGAGGACTGCTCGGGCGCGGCATCTTGCGAAAGCTGGGCTTGGGATGATTGAGCGCGCACAACAGCGAAGCGCGCATCGCCTGCCCAAGCGAGTAGAGGACCGAACAAAATGACGGCGGAAATCCGCAGACGCTTCGCCGTTCGCGCACTCATTCGGAACTCCCCAAGGCAGCCCGGAGCCCACCGCACCGGGTCAATCCCTTCCTTCGGCTTCACGGAGTTTACATCGAACTCGCGTCCCGAGTTGAGGTTTCTTTCTTCTTGACCTCGCGCCGGGGCCTGGCATACCGTCGCGCGAAATCGGGCTGCGGTGAGGCGATTGCGGTCCGGATGCGATTCAATAGCAATGGCTTATCCTGCGCAGGAGGGGAGCATGGAGCGTCCTACAGGCGTGACGATTCTAGCGGTGCTGGGATTCATCGCAACAGGGCTGCTGGTCCTCGCAGCTTTAGTGGTATTGCTGGGCGGGGCCATGGTGGCGAACATGGCGGCGCGGCCAGGAATGGGCATGATCGCTGGAATTGGTGGCGCCATCATCGGCGTAGCGCTACTGGGTTTCGCCGTTCTCTATGCGGTCGTCGGCATCGCATTCCTAAAGTTGCAAAACTGGGCGCGCATATTGGTGATCGTTCTTTGCGGTCTGGGCGTGCTCTTCAATGGGTTGGGCGTGCTGACGGCCCTGTTCCATTTCCATGTACTGGTTGCCACCGTTCGAGCGATCGTAGTGGCGGTTGATCTGTGGGTCGCGCTGTATCTTCTGAAGCCGCACGTCAAGCAGGCATTCGGCGCAACCGGATTCTGATCCAAGCGGATTCGCGAGGTCCAAATGAAATTCGCGAAAATCGTGTTTTGGGGCGCAGGAATTTGGGGCCTCGTGACGCTGGCGCCTCTCTATTTCCTTGTGGGCATGATTGGCCGGCAAGATCCGCCGGCGGTCACGCACCCATTGTTTTTCTATGGCTTCGTGGGTGTCGCGCTAGCGTGGCAATTCGCATTCTTCGTGATTGCGAGCGATCCAGTGCGCTTCCGGCGGATGATGATTCCATCGGTGCTTGAAAAGCTGGCCTTCGGAATTCCTGCAATCGTGCTGTACACGCAGCGGCGTCTTAGCGTCAGCGATCTTGGACTCGGCTGCATCGATCTTTTCCTCGGCGCGCTATTTCTGCTGGCGTTCCGCTCGACCGCGCCTTAGCCACCGTCAGAATGCCGCCTGTATTTATTCATGTTTTCCGAATGCGCGCAGGCTACCGGCCTCATCCGAGTGGATTTCGAAAACCCAGTTCATCCGGGAGATCTGAAGCACGTCCAATACTTTCTGATTCACGCAGGCCAACTTCATCTCCCCTCCCGCCTGTCGGACAACGGTGTAGCAGCGCACCAACTCGGCGATTCCGTAACTGTCGATCAGTTCGGTGCGCGCGAGATTGAGTATAAATTTCTTAGCGCCTTGACCGGTCGAAACGTGAATCAAGTCACGGAGTTTTGTGTGACCGTCCGTCAGCGTGAGCTTTCCGACTGCCTCCACCACAACGATGCGGTCGATTTCCCGCGTGTAGAGTTGAAATCCCATCGTTGCTTCGTCTCCCCTAACCGATTTCGCGAAAGCCGGTCATGCTCGATATCGAACGGGCTAGAGCGTGGGCCCAAGGTCCGCACGGACCCTTAGCCGCGGCCAATGAACGGCATCTTGGTCGCCATGACGGTCATGAATTGGACATTGGCGTCGAGAGGGAGAGACGCCATGTATACGACGGCGCGCGCAACGTCTGCGGGATCCATCGTGGGCTCGGCCGCGATCGTGCCGTTCGCTTGCGGAACGCCTTTCTTCATTCGCTCCACCATTTCCGTTGACGCGTTTCCAATATCAATCTGACCGCAGGCGATGTCGTACTTTCGGCCGTCGAGCGACGTCACCTTCGTGAGGCCCGTAATTCCATGCTTGGAGGCGGTATAGGGAGCGGAATTCGGACGAGGGGTGTGCGCTGAAATCGAGCCATTGTTGATGATGCGCCCGCCGCGTGGCTCCTGGCTCTTCATGATCTTGAATGCTTCCTGCGTGCAAAGAAACGCGCCAGTCAGATTCGTATCCACGATGGATTTCCACTGCTCGTAGGTTACCTCCTCGAGCGGTACGGCGCGGCCGGAGATGCCGGCATTGTTGAACAGCAGGTCAAGGCGGCCCAACGCATGTCTTGTTTTCGCGAAAAGCTCACGCACGGCGACGGGATCGGTGACATCGGCAGGTACCACAAGCGTTCGGGAATCGGACGGCTTCATTTCAAGGGCGGTTGCTTCGAGCAGATCCTTGCGTCGGCCGGAAAGAATCACCGAGTAGCCCTCCCGAGCCAGGGCCAAGGCAACCGCCTTGCCAATTCCGCTGCCCGCGCCGGTAACGATGGCAATCTTCGGCGATGAGTCCATGAATGTCCTCCGCTATGGCCTGATTTCGACGCGCGTTCCTACTGGCACCATTCCGGAAATCTCCTGAATCCCTTCGTTCGTTACCGCGATACACCCGTCGGTTGAATCGACGAACCGATGGCGTGCGCCCATCCAGGCATACTGCTTTCCTAGACCGTCGATATCAACCTCGCCGCCCGACCTCGCATCAAGGCTGCGCGCATGGGCGCGATCGGCCGCATTTGGGTAGGAGAGGTCGAGCGCCATATTGAATTGGCTGGCCGCCCAGCGCAACGTTGGTTGTCTTAAGAACGCGCCCATCGCTCTCAAGCGAAATTGTCCGTGCTGATTTTACGACCACCATCCGGCCCGCGATCTTCTTCTCCGGCGAGTGCGCCGCGGCTCCGCCCATCGGGATCCACAATCCAAGTGGCGTCAGCGCCATGGTTCTGTCGAAGGACTTCATCTGAATCTCACGATCAGCGAAACGGATATGATTCTCTTAGCACAGATGTTCGCTCTGCAGATAGGGTCAGATGAACGCGCTTACCGGATCTGCGGTTGTCCGGCTGGGAGTCGGGAAACGTCGTACCCCTTCGCTGAGGGATCGATGATTTGCGGCGCCGCGGTTTGCTTTTCTGAGCGTTGCGCACGAGTCATCGAAAACGGGGTCATCGAGAGCCCCACGAAAGCTGTCACGAGCACCATTGCCTTTTCATCGCGCCTCTCAGATTTGGCGCGCGTTTGCGGCTCAGTTGAATGGAATCGGATGTCAGAACAAGATCGGGGGTCGCCACCGGGCGCGCCTACGTGGGAAGCCTGCGACAAAAAGAAAGGGCCGCCGGGCAAGGCGCGGCCCCGGAACCTGGGACAGCGGCTGCCTGCCAGCGCAGGCGCCGCCAGCCGAGAAGAGTGGAACGACTAACGGCGGCGCAACGGTTTGGTCACTTCGAGCTTTTTTGCCTTCTTCAAATGCTTCGGGGATTTCTTAGCTGCCACGTAGTTTTCTCCTTCTGTGTGAGATGGCCCCATGGGCCGTGACTATGCTTATATGCAATGGAAGCGCCAATGTAAACAGCTCCATAATCCTTCCGGACAGGGCGAGCTCGCTGGTTCCCGCTCCATCGGGAGGACTGGCCGCACTCGCGTTGTTTCCAGATGAACAGACAGTTCTTGGTGAGGTGCGCAAGTTCGATCGGGATGTAGATTCTTTCTGAGGTGAGCGATGAGGCGAACCGTGTTCCTGGCGGTAGCGAGCTTCTTGTTCGTGATGGGCGTGAGAGCCCAACCGCGAAACATCGACACCCAGAAATCCACGCTAACGATTCACGTCGGCAAGACCGGCATTTTTTCCGGACTGGGACACGAGCACGAAGTAAGCGCGCCGATTCACAGCGGTATCGCGGACACCGGCTCGCATCCTGCCGTTGAAATCAACGTGAATGCGCGGGAACTCCGCGTGATCGACAAGGACGCATCCGAGAAGGACCGCGCCGAAGTCCAGGAAACGATGCTAGGGCCGGACGTGCTCGATAGCGAGCATCAGCAGGAGATCGCATTCAAGTCCACAGGTGCGGAAATTACCGGCCCGGGGCGATGGACTCTCGACGGAAATCTGACGCTGCGCGGGCAGACGCGACCCGTGAAGCTGCACGTGGCTCTAACGGCTGGCCATTACACGGGAGAAACCACAATAAAACTAACCGACTTCGGGATCAAACCTCCCGGCGTAGCCGGCGTCAGAGCCAAAGACGAAGTTAAAATCGACTTCGACGTGCAGCTCGCGTCGTAAAGCGCGCGGCAAGTGGACCGTAACTCCCGATCGATGCTTCGGAGATCGGCCCGGAAAGAAAAGGATGCTGATTGCAACGATTGACCCTCTGACGATCGGCGTCTTCAGCGCCAGTTGAAGCCAAACATTCTTGCTCGTCATGATTACCCCCGCCGGTCATGCGATTTCTCGTTGATTCCGATCCATGGCGCAATCAAGATGAATCGCATCAGCACAGGGAGGCGCTTGTGCTGAATAAGGGACACATTGACCATGCTGCGCCGGTCGAATACACTACGTAATTCGCTTGGGTCCGCGAGGGGCATCCGATGCGCCGACTCCGCCGCTAGAATAAGCCAGCCCGCGAAAACAGAGGAGATCGACCGTTGCCGAAACGTACGTTTCAGCCCCATGTGCGCCGCCGTCACAAAAAACACGGCTTCCGCAAACGGATGAAGAGCCAGGGTGGACGGAAAGTCCTTGCGCAACGCCGCAAAAAAGGGCGCCACAGTCTCACGAGAGTCTGATGCGCCGTCGCTCGGCCTGCCGCGCGAATGCCGCGTGGTGCGCCGCGCCGAATACGACGCCGTCTATCGCGGGGGTCGGCGCCGGTCGAGCCGCGAGTTCACCATTTTCGTTTGCCCGAATGGCCTCGATCTCAGCCGATTTGGCTGGAGCATCAAGAAAGCGCTGGGCGGCGCAGTCCAGCGCAACCGCATCCGGCGACGGCTGCGCGAAATTCTGAGGTTGCACCGACAGGAGATTGCCCCGGGATGGGACATCGTGATTCACCCGCGCAGCTCGGCGGCCACGGCGGATTTCTCGGCGCTCACCAGGGAATTGTTGCAGCTGATCCCTCGCGCACCCACGCCTTGAACCCTGCCGGCGAACCGCGCGAATTGACGGCGCGAATGGAATCGGCCGCTGCCTGGACGCTGCTCTTGCTGGTCCGCTTCTATATCACCTTTCTCTCGCCATTCTTCGGAGGCGCTTGCAGGTTCCATCCGTCATGCTCGAACTACGCCGTGGAAGCCATCGCTCGCCATGGCGCCTTGCGCGGATTGTCCCTCGCGCTCCGGCGGCTGCTGCGCTGCAATCCCTTCACCAAGGGTGGATTCGATCCGGTACCGGACGAGCTCCGGTGCGAGCACTTCGAAGATCTGCCGCGAATACAAGGTGATCCGCAGTGAATGAGATGTCGGACCAGACCCGCGGAATTATTTTCGTAGTCATCGTTGTCGCGGTCACGTTTCTCTGGATGCATTACTTCCAGCCGCCCGTTCCCCCGCCCGAGAAGTCCGGCCCGGTGGCGGGCCAGGTAGCTCCCGTGACAGGCTCGGCCCAACCCACCGCCATGCCGGGCGCCAGGCAGGTGGCCGCAGCACCCGCCACGGCACCGAAGATTCCCCTGGCGCAGGCCACCGAGGAAACGAACATCGTTGTCGAAAGCAACCTCTATCGCGTCGAGCTTTCCAATCACGGCGCGGTGGTCCGAAGCTGGGAGCTGAAGAAATATTTTGACGATCAGAACCCTCCGCGCCCGCTCGACCTGGTCAACCCCGATGTCGCGCAGGAACTCGGCTGGCCGCTCTCGCTCATGCTCCCTGATCCGCAACTCGAGGCGCAGGCGAATTCCGCGCTATACGAAGTCACGCCCGATTCCGAAAATTTCACCGCGCCCGCCGAAATCGCCTTTCACTGGAGCGATGGACACCTCGACGTCACCAAGAAACTGAAATTCACGCAGGACTATCAGATGTCCATCGAGGTGTCGGCCGCCCTTGATGGCAAGCCGCTTGCGCCCGCCATCACCTGGCGTGGCGGTTTCGGCGACAAAGCCGTCTACAAGGCCTCGCAGCTGGTGAATGTTTTCTACAAACAGGCGGACAGTTTGAACCTGCTGCAATACAAGAAACTGGGCGTCTCCGGAAATCAGGTCCAGCCGTTCGAGCAACCCGGCTCGATACAGTTCGCCGGAATCATGGACCAGTTCTTCGCGGCGACGTTCATCCCCGATGGTAGCGAGCTGGGGCTCTGGCACTGGACGCAGTGGCACCACGTCACCGCGGACAATCAGCCGGCGAGCTCGCCCGAAGCGGAAATCGCCGTCGGGGCCGCCGCCCCCGGCCCGGTGAAGGCGCGAATTTTCGTCGGCCCGAAAGATCTGGGGCTGCTCAGCAAAGTGCAGCCGTCGCTGGAACAGCTGGTGAATTTCGGCTGGACCGGAGTGATCGCCAAGCCGCTGCTTTTCGCCCTGCAATGGCTGCATCGCTACATTCCCAACTGGGGTTGGGCGATCGTCGCGCTGACCCTGGTGATCAACTTCGCCGTGTTTCCGCTGAAGATGAAGAGCTGGCGGTCCATGCAGGACATGCAGAAGCTCGCGCCGGAAATGCGCGCGATCACGGACAAGTACAAGAAATACTCGATGACCGATCCGCGCAAGAAAGGCCAGCAGGAAGAAATGGCGGAGCTTTACCAGCGCCACGGCATCAATCCGATGGCGCAACTCGGTGGCTGCGTGCCGATGCTGATACAAATGCCCATCTGGTGGGCTCTATGGCGCGTGCTCACGGGTGCGATCGAGCTCCGCCACGCTCCATGGATCTTCTGGGTCCAGGATCTCTCGGTCAAGGACCCGTATTACGTCTTGCCGATCGCCATGGCCATTACCATGTATTTGTCGACCAGGATGACTCCGCAATCGGCGGCTGTCGATCCGTCGCAGCAGAAAATGTTGCGGCTGATGCCGCTGATGTTCGCCGCGATTTTTTTCACCTATGCAAGCGGCTTGAATCTCTATATGTTCACCAGCAACATCGTGGGCGTGGGGCAGCAATATTATCTGAACCGCACTCGGCCGCTGCCCACGAACAGCCCCTTCAAGAATAAAAAGAAGAAATTGCAATGAACGGCGATCGAACACCCCATGCGAATCGGCAGCCCGGCCGGAATTCTCCGCGCCGCGAACACACCGCTCCACCACCGCCGCTCGATCGCGAACGCACGATTGCGGAGCTGAAGCGTTTCCTCGATCTCGCCGTGCGCGAAATGGGTCTTGCGTTGGAGTTCGAAGTGGCCGCGTCGATGGGTGATGAAGCCGAAGTGACCGTCACATTCAGCGGAGCCGATCGGGAATGGCTGCTCGAAAACAGTGCGGAGTTGCTGCTCTCACTCGAGCACATCGCGCATCGCTGGCTGCGGCTCGACCCGCGGCTGCATGATCGCGTACGATTCGATTGCGGCGAGTATCGCGCCACGCGGCTCGCGGAATTGAAGCTCTCGGCACGCGTCGCCGCGCAGCGTGTGCGCGAAACCGGCCAGCCATTCCAATTCAACCCGATGTCATCGCGCGAGCGCCGCATCGTTCATCTCGAACTCAACGGCGCGGCCGGCGTGCGCACGGAAAGCGAAGGCTTCGGCGATCGCCGCCAGCTCGTGGTTTACCCCGTCACTCCTCCCCATAAAAGATAGCAGCGTTCCAAAGAGCCCCCGTCAAAGTGTGAAATGCTGCCCGCCCGTCGCTACACTTCGATCGCAAAGCCCTCTTTCCCAACGTTGATGCACTGCGTCACGCCGAGCCGGTCAGAAAGCCCCGCGGTCTCATGGATGTGGCCGCAGAAAAGATATGGCGGCTGTTCGCGCTCGACCCAAGCTCTTAGCGCCGGGCTGCCCGCGTGCTGGCGAGGGGTGTATTCATCGAGACGCGTGCCGTGCGGCGGAAAATGAACCACCAGATTGAGGCCGGCGATTCCGTCAAATGCTCGAAGTGCCTCCGCGATCTCTTCTTCGGAATATTCTCCGGGGGTCTTGAACGGAGTGATGTTGCTGTAGCCGAGCCCCGCCCACTTCGTGGAATTCGTCTGCAGCACGCGGCGATGAAAATCCACGAACCCGAAGCGACGGCAGAATTCGCGAATGTCGTCGTGCGTCTCGTGATTTCCCGGCAGCACCCAGAGTCTCTCGCCGAGCGGCGCCAGCGCTTTCCCGCAGGGCTCGAGGCCGCGGCCAAAGGTGGCGAGATCACCCGCGGCGATGTACAGATCGGCGGGCTGCGCGAGGATTCGCGCGAGCGCGGGAAGATCGCCATGAATATCGCTGAAGATCAGGACCTTCACTGAGTTCTTTTCGGCGGTGGGGCGGTCGGCGGCTGTTGCGGAACCATCCGCCTCATGCGGCTCTGCATCATGCCATTGGTGAGCCAGCCTTCCTCCAGCACATTACCGGCGTTATCGAACACGATGCGATACGTGAAAGGCTGCGGGCCGCGCCGCCTGCCGTTCTGAAAACGATTTTCGCCCAGCTCGACCACAGGATGGCCATCCTCGATGAAGCTGCTAATCGATGGGAAGCGCGCGAAACTCCAGTAGAGGCGCACGTTTGGTAGCGCGAACGCGCGTGCAATGAATTTGTTGGGTGGGGAGTCGGGAATGAAGTTGAAAATGGCCGCCCCCGCCGCGCGCAAATCGAACTGCGATTCGAAGATGCCTTCGGGCGACCGAATCGCGTCACCCCAATCGAGCCACGACGGCGGAGTCGGCAGCGCGCCCATCCGCACAATCTCGATGTGGTTCTGATCCGCAAACGCCTTGGCGCGCAAAAGCGCCTCGTGATGCGCCACCGAGCAGGCGAATAGATACACGAGCGCCGCGAACGATCCGGCCTGGCACCATTGCGCGCGTGTCACTCGGAATCCCCAGCCGCCCTTTACCGGCCCGAAAAAGAGCGCAGCCAGCAACAGGCTTGCAAGGAGCGCAACCCACCAGCGGAAGGGATACCCGGCTGCCCGCGTCAACAGCCATACCAGCGCGTCTCCTAGACTACAGAGCACCCACATCCGTACGGCCCGCGCGTGGCTTTTTTCGGGATCGCGACAAATCCACGCGATTACTTGCGGCACCAAAATCACCGCGGTGAAACTGAAGTCGATGATGAACAACAGGTCCCATGCGACGCGCTCATTCGAAATCGGGAACCACATGCGCGTGCCGAACGATGTCATACCATCGAGCAAGATGTGGCTCGCGATGCCCACGGCGTAGATCAGCGTCAGCCTTAGGAGCGGGGGCGATTCCAGATCGTGAAGGCGCGGCCACCTCCGTTTGACCCAGGGAAGCAGGGCGCGCGTTAGAAGCGCGAGAAGAATCGCAAAAAACGGCAGGCCGACGAAAGAGTGCGTGATCGCGCGATGGTATTTCACGATGCTGAGAGGATCGCGTGAGATCGCCTCCGCAAAAATGTCCACGTCGGGGAAGACCGCGCCGAGCGTCGCGGCAAATATGGCCACGCGTTCCTGGCGCTTCGAAAAAAACGCCTTGCCGAGGAGCGCGCCCGCAATTCCGTGAGTTACAGGGTCCATGAAGGATTCAAAACGGCAGAAGTGTACACGATTCACTGCGTCAGCGCGATCACTCAGAGTTCTTCGCGCGCCCGGTCAGGCGGGGCTCAGACGACTTCGACCAGCACGAGTGACATATCGTCGGTGGGCGCGCCATCGCGCCACGCCGCGACCCGATTCAGCATCGCCTGCTGCATATCGCCGAACGGCAGCAGCGCTGTTTCGCGCACGATTTTCTGCACGCCTTCCGTGCCCAGCATCTCGCCGCTGGAATCGAAGACTTCGCTGATTCCGTCGGTGTAAAGGACCACGCGGTCACCCGGGTTAAGGTCTACTTCGATCGCCGCCTCTGTCGCAACCGCATCGGACAGCCCGCCAAGCACCATGCTGCGCGATTCCAGCAGCCGCGGCTGCTCGCCCGGCGTCACGATCATTGCTGGCGGGTGTCCCGCGCCCGCGAAAATCATCCGGCGCCCTCCGAGATCGATCCGCGCGGCAGCCAGCGTAAAAAGCAGCGCCGAGCTGCCCAGGTTTTGCATCACGAAGCGGTTCAGTTCCCGCAGCATCTCGCTGAGCGGCGCTCCACTGCGCAATTGCGACATCGTCTCGCTGTAGATGCGGTTGGCCACCAGCGCTGAGCCGATGCCGTGGCCCGAAACGTCGCATACCAGCAGATTCAGATGACGATCGTCGATCGGGCTGACCAGTCCGAAATCGCCGCCGATGGAGCGGACCGGGTGAAAATAGGCGTCCACACGCATCCCGCCCCATACGAGCGATTGCGGGGCAAGACTCTGTTGCACGCGCGCGGCCAGTAGCAGGTCTTCTTCGATTTCGCTCTGACGCCGCTCGAGCTTCACATTGGCATCGCGCAGCTCCGCCTCAGACTGTTTCTGTTCGGAGATGTCGGTAAACGTCACGACCAGGAACTGAAGCCCATCGGGGTCTTCAAACATCCGGGAGCTGATGATGACCGGCAATCTGCTGCCGTCTTTCACGGGAAGGACGAATTCGAAGCGGTTCTGACCCGCCTCCCTGCCGCGCTCGATATGGCCCGCCATGACTTTGCGTTCTTCTTCCGTGTAAAAGCTGATGCCGTTGTGGCCGACTACCTCCGACGCCGGGAAGCCGAACATCTTTTCCAGGCACGAATTAATGAAAAGGATGTCGCGGCAGTCGTCCAGAATCATCACACCCTCGTTCAGCGTTTCGAGGATGTCTTCCATCTGCAGGAGCCAATCGGGGCGTTGCATGTTCATCGGAGTCTATTCTTAGATGCTCCCGGGGACGGCGAAGAAGCATCTTATCGAAGTCCCGTGAAAGGGCCAAAGCGCCGCCGAGGCTGTAGAATGGGACTCACGCGCAGCGCAAATATGACCGCCAACGGACACCGAAATCCGCCGGGGCCGAAGGGCGTGCCCATTATGGGCATGGCGCTCAGCCTTCGCCGCGATCCGCTCGCCGGAATGCGGCAGATGGCTCGCGACTACGGCGATGTCGTCCGCTTCTACGTGATGATGCAGGAACGCGTCCTGCTGAATCATCCCGATCTGATCAATCAGGTCCTCGTCATCCAGCAGGGAAAATTCCACAAAAGCGAGCTAACCAGAAGAATCACCGTGCGGATGCTCGGCCAGGGCTTGCTGATCAGCGAAGGCGAATTCTGGCGGCGGCAGCGGCGCCTCGCGCAGCCGGCGTTTCATCGCAGCCGCACCAACGACTACGCCTCTACGATGCTCGAAATCGCGCAAGCCCACATCCGCGAGTGGCGCGATCGAGAAGAGCGCAACATCGCGCAGGAAATGACGGCGCTCACACTCGATATCGCCGTCCGCACGCTGTTCGGAACTACTCTGCCGGGAGAAGCGCGCCAGGTCGGCCACGCTATGACTTTCCTGATGCGCTATTCGCTTCGGCGGCAGCGCATACCGTTTCGCATTCCTGAAAAGTGGCCCACGCCCGCGAATCGTCGCGCGAATCGTGAGCTGGAATTCATTGACTCGCTCGTGTACCGCATCATTTCCGAGCGGCGCGCGGAAGGAAATTCCACCGAACACAACGATCTGCTCGCCCTGCTGATGGGCGCGATGGACGAAGACGGCAGCCACATGACGCCGCAGCAGCTCCACGACGAGACGATGACGCTGTTTCTCGCCGGCCACGAAACCACGGCGCAGATGCTCGGCTGGACTTGGTACGCGCTCAGCCAGAATCCCGCCGTCGAATCGCGTCTGCACGAGGAGTTGCACGGCGTGCTCGGCGGACGGGCTCTGGAAGTGGCGGATTTTCCGCGTCTCCCTTATTTGCAGGCGGTGATGAACGAAGTCTTGCGGCTGTATCCGCCCGCATACATTCTGGCGCGCGAGACGATCGAGCCCTGCGAAATCGGCGGCTACCAGCTGCGGGTCGGCTCAACCATTGTGCTCTCGCAGTGGATCATGCATCGGGACGGGCGCTATTACGATGATCCTGAAGCATTCCGTCCGGAGCGCTGGCTCGGTGGCCTAGCGGACCGCTTGCCGCCGGGTGCCTATTTTCCGTTTGGAGACGGACCGCGCCGCTGCATCGGTCAGGGATTCGCTCTACTGGAAGCCGCCATCGTGACGGCAACCATCGCGCAGAAATTCAGCTTCCGCATGGTGCCCGGCCATCCTGTCGTGCCGGAGCCGCTGGTCACGCTGCGCCCCCGCCACGGCATTCAGATGACACTCCACGCGCGGAGTTAGTGCACGAACTCGCCGGTTCTGCCGCTCGACCACGGGTCGTAGGTCAGAAAAAAACGAATCCGGTCGCGGGTAGGAGGATGGTCGTAGGTAAGAAGGACATTCAGCGGGTCTGGATCGGGATACTCGAGGTCCGTTTCACCCAGCACTTGAAACGCCTGTGCGCCAACCTGTGCCGCCTCCGGCGTCAGCCCATGCGTCACTTCGATTGAATATTGATCCGCTTGATGTTCGAAGTAGCGGCTGAGGGTGTTCGAAACGGGCGACGCGAGGAATGAGAAGACGCTCAACAACAGGAGCAGAACCGGCAGCGACGCCAGATCATCCACTCCGCGAATTCCCCACGCCGCTCCCCGTCGCGCGACCAGCCCGCCGAGCAAACGAAATCCAAGATAGAAGGCGATAAAGAGTCCGGCGAAGGAAATCAGCAATCCCTTGGCTATGTGGTTCAGGACGTAGTGGCCTGTCTCGTGGCCCATAACGGTCACGATCTCCGGAGTGGTCATTTTCGCGACCGTTGTGTCGTAGATCACCATGCGCTTCGATGCCCCGAACCCTGTCACGTACGCGTTCAGATCCGTGCCCTTCACCGCTTCGCCCATCAGGAACATTCGCTCCGGCGGAATATTTTCACCGGCGCGGTGCAACATCTCCTCGAGCGCGACCGTGAGCCCCGGGTCTTTTTGAGCCAGAGGCTCAAACTTGTGGAACATCGGATCGATCACCAGCGGACGCAAAAACGTCAGGAACACTACGATGGGTAACGACACCAGCCAAAAGTAAAACCACCACCGCCGCGGGCTCTTCCGAATTACGGCGTATAGAATCGCGACCAAAATGATTCCAAGGAGGATGTTGACGAATTCGCCCTTGGCCTGATCCCACCCCCACGATCCCCATCCCTGTACGGAGAGTCCATAGTTGCGCAAGACCGTCTGCGCGTAGATTCCCTCGGGCAATCCCAGGACGTCGCTCGTCAGAATCAACAGCGGCGCAAACACCAGCACCTGCACGAAGCGATTCGACGACGCGCGCTCGCCCCAGTCGCGGTACTTGGGCGCGAGTTTCAATCGCAGGATCAGCCAGAGGACGATCAGTCCATAAATCGTTCCGATAATTATGAACCCGAGGCGAATCTTGCTCAGGCGTTCTGTCTTTTTGTAAAGCTCCGGCGGAAGCGTGTACGCCGTGACTATTTTCGTCGCCCCTTGCGGTCGAGCGTCGAGCGACGACGGTTGCGGTTGCGCGGGGGGAATCGGCCCGGGCGGCGCTTGTGCGTGGACGGGTGTCGAATGGAATAGCAAAGCGAGCCCAAGAATTCCGACAAGGAAAGCGAGCGTTTTCGTCATCAGCCCCCCATAGTTTGGTTGTTGCCACCTGTTGCCAAGTGAGACGTTGGCCGGAAGTATCTCGTTAGCGGGCCCGATGCGCAATGCCAATCCGACTCGCCCTCAGCCCGTATCCCTCGCCCCTCAAAATTCTGGCATAATGCCGCCATCATGACAGTCAGCACAGCAAGCTCGCTTCCGACCGTCAATCGCCAATTCACATTAGCCGCGCGCCCCGTGGGAATGCCGAAGGAATCCGACTTCCGTCTCGTCGAGACGCCGATCCCCCCTCTCGCGAACGGACAAATCCTCCTGCGCACGCTTTTTCTCTCAGTCGATCCATACATGCGCGGTCGCATGACCGGCATCCGCACCTATGCCGATCCAGTTGATATCGGCGAGCGGATGGTGGGGGGAACGGTCGGCAAAGTTGTGCAATCCATGAATCCGCAATTTCGCGCCGGAGATTTCGTCGTCGGCTACTGGGGTTGGCAGGAGTATGCCGTCTCAGAAGGCAAAGGCATGCAGAAGCTGGACGCGAACCTCGCTCCCGTTTCCACAGCGCTTGGCGTACTGGGAATGCCGGGAATGACCGCCTACTTCGGCTTTCTCGACATCTGCCAGCCGAAGCCGGGCGAAACAGTCGTCGTTTCCGGCGCCGCGGGTGCCGTCGGATCGCTCGTCGGCCAAATCGCGAAAATCAAGGGATGCCGCGCCGTCGGAATCGCCGGCACCGATGACAAAGTCGCGTGGCTCACCGGTGAAATGGGTTTCGACGCCGCGTTCAACTATAAGTCGACGCAGGACTACGTCGCCAAACTGAAAGAACTTTGCCCCAGCGGGATTGACTGTTATTTCGACAACGTCGGCGGCGCCGTGACCGACGCTGTCCTGCCCGTGCTGAATGTTCGGTCGCGCATGTCCATCAGCGGGCAAATCTCTCAATACAATTCCACGAAGCCCGAACCCGGCGTGCGGCCGTACATCTATCTCCTCAGCAAGCAATCGCGCGCGGAAGGTTTTATCGTCTCCCAGTGGATGAATCGCTTCCCCGAAGGCGCCGCCCAAATGGCGCAGTGGCTCAAGGAAGGCAAGCTGAAATACCGCGAGCAAATCGTCGAAGGCTTCGAGAACGCACCCCGCGCCCTAATCGGCGTCCTCAGCGGAGATAACACGGGCAAGATGTTGGTCAAATTCGCCGACGCGTAGTCGCGCGCGGTCCGGTGGTCGCCTTTGGACGACCGATCGGTTCAGAATCGGACATTCTCGGAACTTTTTGACAGATCCGAGGTGCCAGCTAGAACCTGCAAAACGACCTGACGGCAAGCCGGTTGTGGCACAACAAACCATCGAAATCAGGTTTCAGCTGTTCCGACAGAACGCTAGGAATTTTTCTTGAGTTCGGCGAGGACGAGTTTGGCGACTTCCTTCAGCGTGTCGAACACACCCTGGCCCGTTACCGCGACAGCTTCGAGCGCGGGTTCGCCTTTCACCGAGAGCTGCTTCTGGAGTTCATCAATCGGAAGGATATTCGGGAGGTCGCGCTTGTTGAGCTGCAGGACGTAAGGAATCGTATTGAAATCGAGGTTGTGATCCTTCAGGTGCTCGCGCAGGTTGTCGAGAGTCTCGAGATTGGCGTCGAGCCGCTCTTCCTGCGAATCCGCGACAAACACCACGCCGTCCGCGCCCTTCAAAATCAGGCGGCGGCTCGCTTCGTAAAACACCTGCCCGGGAACGGTATAGAGATGGAAGCGCGTCTTGAATCCGCGCACCGTGCCGAGATCGAGCGGAAGAAAATCGAAGAAAAGAGTGCGGTCGGTCTCGGTCGCAAGCGAAACCATCTTGCCCTTCTGACTCGTGCCCGTATGCTCGTAAATCCACTGCAAATTGGCGGTTTTCCCGCCCAAGCCGGGGCCGTAGTACACGAGCTTGCAGTTAATTTCGCGAGCGGGAAAATTAATAAAGGGCACAATTTCCTCAAGTTGCGGCAGCCTATTACTTATAGCACAGGCTCCGGCCAGCGCCAACGCAGCGGGCGCCAGATGCTTCGCAATTGACAATGCGCGGCTAGTAAGCCGCTTGAGATGAATCGGGATTCCGGGGCAGACCGCTTCGAGCGGGGAGCCGAAGCTTGCAGTCACCGGACTGAGCTGTAAATAGCTTAGTTACAATAAGTTCCACAGCCATGGTGGGCCCGACCGATTCAGGCCATCAGCTAGTACCCTTCAGTTCCGTGCTAATGAGCAGGATTTCACTGGCGCCGATGTTCTCAACGGAATGTGGCGGCAGCGGCGGCGTCCATTGCGCGACGGGTTTCGCTGGCCGAGGGCCCATCGTGCGGCTATCGAAGAGCAAATCGCCGTCGCCATCGCGGCGAAGAAAATCGGTCTGTTTGGCGACGTAGATCGAGGCTGGCCAACGGTGCGTATGCACGGGCACGATATCGCCCGGCTGGATGCGCACTTCGAGAACGCGCACCAGTTCGTTCTCGAATAAGAGCTTGTGATGGTTCGGCGCGGCGATCACGGCGTCGAGCGAATCCGGCCACGGCCACGCAGGCGCTTCGGTAGCCAAAGAACCCTCCAAAGATTTCGCTGAATATCGCACGGAAACGATAATGGGGAAAGCGTTTGTGCAGGAGCGTCCCATCGCGAGGCGAAACCCTCGCGAACAGGGAAGGAAGCATTCCTTCGTCGGCAGCGTGATATCATCTGCGCGTTTTTCAGGAGGGCGAACACATGCGCGCAAGATTGTTTGCAGCGGCGACGGTTGTTGCGGCTTTGCTCGTCGGAATCACCGCTGGATGGGCGCAGCCGCAGACCGCGCCCTCTCCGGCAAGTCCATGCGACAGGGCGTGCCTGCATGGCTTCGTCGATCAATACATCGCGGCAATGGTGAAGCACGATTCCTCCGGGCTGCCGCTGACCTCCGACTATAAATACACCGAGAACACCGCGACCATGCCGGTCGGCGACGGACTCTGGGTGGGTGCTTCCGAAGCTCCCACGACATTCAAAATTTACGTTCTCGATCCGACCTCGCACCAGGCGGGACTATTCGCGGTGATGAAGGAATTCGACAAGCCCGTGATTCTGGCGATGCGATTGAGGATTGACAGCGGAAGGATTTCGGAGATCGAGCACGTGGTCGCCCGCAACGTGCGCGAATCGTCGCTTCCCAACCTTACGACGCCGCGGCCCGGGTTGCTGGAGACCGTCGGGCCTGCCGAGCGCGTCTCTCGCGACGAAATGTGGCGAATCGCAAATTCTTATTTCGAGGCCATCGAACACAGCGACGGAAACCTTGCGCCATTCGCGGACGATTGCGTGCGACGGGAAAACGGAATGCAGACCACGGGCAACACGGTGCTGACTCCTGACCCGGGCGACCCTCCTGGCGCGCCGATTGACCCGCTGCGGGCGAAGATCCGGATGCTGGGCTGCCGGGACAACATCAATACGCACACGCTCAGCTACATCACCAAGATCCGGCCGCGCCGGCTGATCATCATTGACGAGGAAAAGGGGCTGGTGCTTGGATTCCCGATGTTCGTGCATCGCGGAAATGTGCGGACGATCCACATCGCGGGAATTCCCGGACTCGAACAGATGCCGATGACCGGACTCCGGACAAGCGATTTGGAAGCGGGAGAGATGTTCAAAATTCGAGGCGGCAAAATTCACGAAATCGAAGCGATGGGTTTCATACTGCCGTACGGTTCGAAAACAGGCTGGGAGTAAAAAAAGGGCCCACCCTCCCCGGTCCCGAAGCCTCGGGACGAAGAAGGGCGGGCGACCCTGCAGAGAGCCAAAAGCAGATCCCTGATTGGCCCGGAACCGCCCTTCGGGCCCCGGGACTCGCTCGGGATGACCGGAAAAAGTTGTCTAGGAAATCGGCGTGCAGACCGATTTGACCTCCGTGTAAAGATTCAGGACTTCGTGTCCCATCTCGCGGCCCCATCCAGATTGCTTGTAGCCGCCAAACGGCATCGCCGGATCGAACACGTTGTAGCAATTAATCCAAACGGTGCCTGCGCGTAGCTGCGAAGCAATGCGGTGCGCCTTGCCGATGTCGCGAGTCCAAACGCCCGCGGCCAGACCATACTCCGTGGCGTTGGCTTTGGCGACGAGATCGTCCACATCCTTGAACGGGATGGCGGTGACCACGGGGCCAAAGATTTCTTCACGGACCACCTTCATCTTTTCGTTGGTGTTGACCAGGACCGTGGGCTTCACGAAAAAGCCCTTTTCGCCGTGGCGGCTGCCGCCGACGGTGGCCTTCGCGCCTTCCGAGTATCCGGATTCCAGATAGCTGCATACCTTGTTCATCTGCTCTTCGGAGACGAGCGGACCCATGTCGGAGGTGGGCTCCATTCCGGGACCGACCCGGATCTTCGAAGCCAGCTGCGAAACGCCGTCAACGACCTTGTCGAATTCCTTGGCCTCGACATAGAGCCGCGAGCCGGCGCAGCAGCACTGACCGTGGTTGAAGAAGATGGCCATGGCCGCTCCGGGAATCGTGGCCTCGATATCGGCGTCCTGGAACACAACGTTCGGTGACTTGCCGCCGAGCTCGAGCGAAACTTTCTTCAGGTTGCCGGTGGCAGCGTGCACGATCAGCTTGCCGACCTCGGTCGAACCGGTGAAGGCGACCTTGTCCACGTGCGGATGTGCTGCGAGCGCGGCGCCGGCGGTTTCACCGTAGCCGGGAACGATGTTGACCACGCCGTCGGGAATGCCGGCCTCCTGAATCAATTCACCCAGCAGAAGAGCAGAAAGCGGTGTCTGCTCGGCGGGCTTCAGGACGACGCAACAACCCGTAGCCAGTGCCGGCCCGAGTTTCCAGGAGGCCATCATCAGCGGGAAATTCCAGGGGATGATCTGGCCGACCACGCCTACTGGTTCGCGCAGCGTGTAGGCCAGGAACTTTGCGCCATGAGCGGAGATTGGAATCGTATTGCCTTCAATCTTCGTGGCCCAGCCGGCCATGTAGCGGAACATGTCAACGGTGCCGGGAATGTCGGCAACGCGGGCGACGGCCAGGGGCTTGCCGTTGTCGAGCGACTCGAGTTGCGCGAACTCTTCGGCGTGCGCTTCAATAAGGTCCGCGAGCTTCCAGATGAGTTTTCCCCGCTGCGAAGGCGTGATTTTCGACCACGGGCCGGTATCGAACGCGGCGCGTGCGGCAGCAACCGCGCGATTGATGTCTTCCTTGTCGCCTTCGGCAACGTTGGCGAGAACTTCGCCCGTGGCGGGATTGTACGTCGGGAACGTTCTGCCTGAGGCGGCGTCCACCCATTTTCCGTTGATGAACATTTGGCGCGTCTTCGCAACGTAACGAGCTACATTGTCAGTCAGCTGCACCGCTTGGGTTGCTGTTGCCATTGTTTTCTCCTTCGATCTAAGAATTCGAAATTCGGCCGCGTCGGAGTAGCGCGAGCGGGGATGTCGTTTTCGGTTCCATGGCGACCGTCGCTGGGTCGAGCCGCACTTCGGGACTCCCGCGGTGACGGGCAATCCAGCAGAGCCGCCTTCCCGGCCCGTCACTGGGCCGGCCACGATGGGTGGCCGAGCGGGGCTATGATAGGACAGCCAAACTCCTTTTTACAATAGCCTGCAATCCACCGTGCCCGGTGCGTTGGTCGGGACGTATCCGCCGCTTCGCCGCCAAAAGACCGGTATACTGTGCGGCGCATCTACCTCTTGCAAACCGAGCGAGGGAATCAGGCATGGGTCGGCTGCGGCTCTCGATGGCGTGTTCGAATTACGACCGCACGCGCGCCCTGTTCGACGAGCGCGTGTCGGTTGACGGAATCGAACTCACGTGTCTCGACCTGCCGATCGAAGAGACGTTCTTTCGCATGTTGCGGCATCACGAGTTTGACGTCGCCGAGATATCGTTGTCGTCCTACGTGCTATCTCTGTTCGGCGAAAATCCTCAACTGATCGCTATTCCCGTATTCCCATCGAGGTTCTTCCGGCACTCCTGCATTTTCGTCAACCGCGACAGCGCAATTCGCGAGCCAAAAGACCTGATCGGCAAGCGAGTAGGCGTACCGGAATTTCAGATGACGGCCGGCGTGTGGATTCGCGGGATTCTGAGCGACGACTTCAAAGTTCCCGTCGCCAGTATTACCTACTTTCGCGGGGGTGAAGAAAAGCCGGGGCGCCTGGAAAAAATTCCCGTGAACTTGCCGCGGGAAATTCGCGTCGAGTCCATCCCACCCACGAAGACGCTTTCCGCAATGCTCGAGTCGGGCGAAATCGACGCCCTGTATACGGCTCGCGCACCCTCCACGTTTGGCAATGGATCCGGCAAGGTGCGCCGCCTCTTTGATGATTATCATGCTGTGGAGCAGGACTATTTCTTGCGGACCAAAATATTCCCCATCATGCACGCTGTTGTGATTCGCCGCGATGTCTATGAAAAATCTCCCTGGGTGGCGCAATCCTTTTACAAGGCGTTTGAAAAGGCCCAACGGATTGCGTACGACGAGCTAGCGGAAGCGGGAGCGCTCGCCTGTATGCTTCCGTGGTTGGTTCGCCACGCGGAGGAAACGCGAGCGTTGATGGGGGCGGATTTCTGGCCGTACGGGCTCGAGCGGAACGCGCACACGCTGGACACATTTCTTCGTTACTCGTTCGAGCAGGGACTTGCGAAGCGCGTGTTGAAACCCGCGGAGCTTTTCGCCCCGGAGTCGCTCGAGTCGTTCATCGTCTGAGGAGCCGCCGGCTTTTCCAAACCGGTTCCCGTGGGAGGGTTTCCTGGCATCCGACCCAATTGCGCGCTCGCAACCATGGTGGACGCTGACCCGTGGGGACATTGATGCCACGATCGCGCAGGTCGGCTGCATCATCGCCCAGATGTTCATTCCCGTCCTGCTTCTAGCTCCGATCGGCGTCTCACTCTCCTTTAGCCTCACGCATATCGTGCCGGGATTTGCTTCGGGGCTCCTGCTCGGATCGGCCGGGCTCGCATTTCTGGCCACGGGCCTGAGCAAGCGCGAAAACCGCAACGATGTGACGTCGCAGGTGTACGGCAATAATGTGCCGGCGATCATCACCTACACGCTGTCGATTTTTCTTCCGGTCTATCTCGAATCGCACGATGCGAATCTCGCGTGGCAAATCGGGGCCGCGGCGGTCGTCTGGACGGGAATCATCAAGCTGGTCGCGGCGCCCTTCGCTGGCGCTTTTCGGCGTTGTATTCCTCTGCCGGCTTCCATGACCGTGTTTGGCGCGGCGATGTACAGTTATCTTGCGCTCGTCCTGTTGCAGCGTGTTTTCGATCAGCCCCTGGTGGGAATCGTCGCGCTCACGATCGTGTGCGTGACTGTCTTCGCGGGCGTGCCGATCACACGCTATAAACTTCCTCCCTTTCTCGTCACTTGGCTCGTTCCGCTCGCGCTCGGCGCCGTGGTGGGCTACGTGCATCCCGTGTGGCAAGGCGTCTCCTTTGTGCTTCCGTTCGTGCCGACTAAGGGACTCTTGCATGCCATGGTGCTTGCTGTGCCTTACCTCTCCGTGATTGCGCCCATTTCGATCTACCACATTCTGCAAGATATCGCCTCGGTCGAAGGCGGCTCAGCGGCAGGAGACAATTACGACGCGCGCAGCGTGGTGGCCTGCGATGCACTGGGCACGCTGGTGTGCGGACTGGCGGGCAGCATCGTAACGCCGGTGATCTACGCGCTGCACCCTCCTTACAAGGCGCTCGGAGCACGCATTGGATTTGCGGTGTGGACTCCGTTGATTTTCCTCGCTGTGATCATGAGCGGCTTGATTTCGTTCATGGCGGGACTGTTTCCGTGGCCCATTCTCGCGGCCATGATTGCGTACGTCTCCGTGGGCGTCGGCACGGCAACCTTGCGCCGCGTGGATCGAAAATATCTAAGCGCCGTGCTTTTGGGAATCGTTCTGCCCACGGGAGCGGTGGTATCCGCGGCGGTGAATTCGGCGCTTCCAGCGCTCGAACTTTCGCCGGCCAATCTGAACGTCCAGGCGGCATTGAACCGGTCGATTTACTGGTCGTCGTTGCAAGGGCTGGGCAACGGATTTCTGTTTCTTGTTCTCGTGGTCGCCGCAGTGGTCAGCGAATCGATCGATCGGAATTTTGGCCGGGCGGCCATTTGGTGCATGATTGCCGCAGCGTTTTCCTGGATTGGACTGATGCATTCGGCGGTCCTACGATGGAAGGCCGAACCGATGTACGCCGCGGGGTGGCTCGTAGCCGGGGTGGCCGTGTATTCCGCTCGATGGTGGGGAGGCGGAGGGGCGCACGACGGAACGGGTGCCGCGAAGGAATCGCACGTCTAGTTGTGCGCTATTGTCCGTCCGTTGATTCTGCAGCTCGGGTGAGAGGAGTAGCATCACCATGGCGCCACGATATCGAGCAGAGAACGTCGGAAGCTTCCTTCGTTCGCCGGAGCTATTGCAGGCGCGTACCGACCGCGCAACGGGGAAAATCGGGCAGGAAGAGTTGAGATCCGTTGAAGACCGAACCGTGCTCGATGTACTCGAAGGGCAGCGCAACGTAGGGATGGAAATCTACTCCGATGGCGAGCTGCGCCGAGGCTCCTGGCTTACCGACATGGCGGACGCAGTCACTGGCTTCGTTCCTGACAAGGTGATCCTTGAATGGAAGGGGCCCGGCGGAGGCGCCGAGGGCAGTTCGGCGCAGGTTGTCGGCGCAAAGCTGCGAAAAGCTAGAAAATTGACGGGTCTCGAGGTTCCGTTCTTGAAGAAAAGCTCACCAGGACCTTACAAGATCACTTTACCCGCACCGTCAAACTTCATGCTTGCGAGCTACAAGCGCGGCACAAGCGACAGATTTTATCCGACGCATGACGAGTTGCTGCAGGAGCTCGTGGAATTCACTCGGGATGAAATTAAATGGCTCGTCGAGCAAGGCGTCACCTATATCCAGTTCGATGCGCCGTACTACACTCACTACCTGGACGCGGGAGAGCGCGAACGCATGCGCGCGGCAGGACTCGATCCCGACGAGGAGTTCGATAAGTCAATCGCCGGCGACAACGCTGCGCTGGGGGATATTCCGCGCGGCGCTGTCACAGTGGCACTCCACGTTTGTCGCGGCAATAGCCGCAGCCGTTGGTACGCCGAAGGCAGCTACGACGCCATCGCCGAAAGACTCTTTGGCACTCTGGACGTGGACAATTTCCTGCTCGAATACGACAGCGAGCGAGCCGGCGGATTCGAACCCTTGCGCCTCGTGCCTCGCGGTAAGACGGTCGTATTGGGACTCGTCACGACGAAACATCCCGATCTTGAATCCCAGGATGGCTTGCGGCGACGCATTGACGAAGCGGCGCGTTACGTGCCACTGGAAAATCTTGCGCTCAGCACCCAGTGCGGGTTCGCATCCGTGGCGGCCGGAAACCTGCTGTCCATCGCCGATCAGTGGCGCAAGCTCTCGCTCGTCGTCGAGACCGCTCGTAAGGTGTGGCAATAGCGCAGTGAGCGCGACTCGTGATTGCCGCGGCGTGACCCTCGAGTTTGGGCCACGATCCGTTGCGCTCGGTCGGTCGACGTCTCAGATGGGGTAATGGCCGGGCGTGCGGCGAATTGTGATCCAGCGCAACTCGGTGAATTCCTGGAGACCGGCGTGTCCGCCAAATCGGCCGTAGCCACTGTCCTTCATGCCGCCGAAGGGCATTTGCGGTTCGTCGTGAACCGTGGCGCCATTGATGTGGCAGATCCCGAATTCGAGTTTCTCCGCAATCCGGAGAGCCTTGTTCACGTCGCGAGTAAAAACGGCGCTTGAGAGGCCGTAAGGAGTGTCGTTGGCGATGCGCAGCGCGTCCTCGGCATCGTTGGCGACAACGATCGGCTTTGCCGGGCCGAACGATTCCTCACCGTACATGCGCATCGCGGGCGTGACGCCGTAAACCACGGTCGGCGGATAGCACGGCCCGTTTGCTTTTCCGCCGCAGAGAACTTTCGCCCCCTTGGCGACGGCGTCGTCCACCAGTTCCTCGACGCGCTTGATGGCCCCGGGATTGATCATGCAGCCCAGCTGCGAATCGGGGCTGAGCGGATCGCCGACTTTCAGCGTCGCGCCCTTCGCCGCGAGCTTCTTCGCGAATTCCTCAGCGATGGATTTTTCGACGACGATGCGCTCGGTGGACATGCAGATCTGACCCTGATTCATGAACGCGCCGAAATTCGCTGCGTCAACGGCCGCGTCGATATCCGCATCGGCGAGAACGATCATGGGCGCTTTGCCGCCCAGCTCCAGCACCACGCGCTTGAGGTGCCGCCCGGCGCTTTCCGCGATCAGGCGTCCGATTTTCGTCGAACCGGTGAAGCTGATGCGGCGCGTCTTGGGATTCGCAATCAACTCATCCACCACTTCGGCGGCATCGGCAGGCGCGTTGGTGATGACGTTGACGACGCCCTTGGGGAAGCCGGCTTCTTCGAACACCGACGCGATCATCAGATGCGTGGCTGGGCATTCCTCGGAGGCTTTCAAGATCACGGTGTTGCCGTATGCCAATGGCGCGGCGATCGCGCGAATTCCCAAAATCATCGGCGCGTTCCACGGAGCGATTCCTACCACGACGCCGACCGGCTGGCGAACGGCCATCGCGGTGGTGTCGGGCAGGTCAGTGGGAATTACTTCGCCAACGGCGGCGTAGGCCTGAGCGGCGGCTTCGCGAAGCGTGCCGACGCTGAAAATGCAATTGAACATGCCCCAGCCGAAAGTCTGGCCCGTTTCTTCGGCGGTAATCTTCGCGACTTCCTGCATGCGGCGCTCGAGCACGTCGGCGACTTTCAGGAACAGGCCGCGGCGGACGGCCGGCGCCGTGGAACCCCAGGTCTGGAAAGCCGCGTGGGCGGCTTCGATGGCGCGGCGGGCGTCCTCGCGCTTGCCGGAGGCAACGCGGGAAGCCACTTCACCGTTGTAGGGATTCATCTTTTGAAAAGTCGTACCGTCGGCGGCGCCGGTCCATTCGCCGTTGATGAACTGTTTTGCTTCGCGACTTGCGACAGCTTGTGCCATGGGAATCTCCTGGTTCTAACCGAGCCTCAAACTCTGTTCGATCCCTCGGGGGACGCCGAGATCTTTTATCACATTTACCACATTCCAAGGGCGCGGAGAAGCGTTCGGCGAGATTCGACGGGAATTGATCCGTTTCATCTTGTGAAACGCGCAGCAGCGGCGGAGTGGGACATGTGGCGCCGTTCTCTGGATTTCCGTGTACATTTCGGTTAGGATTTTCGCAGTTTCGCATCAGCGACCGCTCTGAAAGGAAACCTGAAAAAGGCGATGGCCAAGAACACCGCAAAACCGAAGACTTTGCTTCAATCGCTCGACACGTTGATCGAAAAACACCACCTTCTTAAGCATCCCTTCTATCAGGCTTGGACCGCAGGGACACTCTCCAGGGAATCGCTTCAGCTCTACGCGGAGCAGTATTACCAGCACGTCCGCGCGTTCCCCGAGAACCTGAAGCAGCTCGCCGACCGGGCCGAGGGCCCCGTGGCAACGCTCATCCAGGATAACCTGGACGAAGAGCTCGATCCCGTGTCTCCGCACCCGATGCTCTGGCGCCAATTCGCCGAGTCGCTCGGCGTCAGCGAGGCCGCACTGGCGGACGCGCGCCCGCTTCCCGGAATCGCTGCGCTGCTGGACACGTTTGACGAAGTGACCTCGCAAGGAACGACGGCGCAGGCTGTTGCCGTGTTCTATGCGTACGAAGCGCAGGTGCCGGAAATCGCAGCGAAGAAAATTTCCGGGCTGCGGCGTTTCTACGACATCAGCGAGCCGCGCGCGCTTGCCTATTTCAGCGTTCACGAAGAAGCCGACGTGCGCCATCGCGCCGCTTGGCGCTCCTGGCTCGAGAATCAGAATGAAGAGGACAACTTTGAAGTCCTCTGTGCGGCCGAGAGAAGCCTGAAAGCGCTTTGGGGCGCGCTCGACGCCGTGTACCCGCAATCCTGCGCCGCGAAGAACTAGGTGTCCTGAGGGGGCGCGTCCCGCAACACTGGGGGGTGGGGGGACGCGCCTTTCGCGAAGCAGGTTCCCCTGCTTGGACCGAGCGTGTTCGCACCCACATTGCGCGGGAGCGTGGAAGTCTGTCAGTATCTCGGCCGCGCTTTTGGCCAATCAGAGTTCAACAGGAGGCGATCAATTATCATGGCACCCAAAAACCTAGAGGAAGTGCTCGAGGCAGCCGGGAATCCGGTGACGATGCTGCGCAATTCTCCGATCGGAGCTTACGTCTATCCCGTGGTTCCTTCCGAATATTCGAACTGGCGCGACGAACAAAAGGCCTGGCGTGATACGGCCGTTTTATTCGATCAATCACACCATATGGCGAACTTGTTTGTGGAAGGACCCGATGCGCTGAAGCTGCTTTCCTATCTTGGAACGAACAGCTTCGCGAATTTTCCGGTGAATCGCGCAAAACAGTTCGCACCGTGCAACTACGACGGTCACATCATCGGCGATGGAATTCTGTTCCACCTCGAACAGAACAGCCTGGTTTACGTGGGTCGCGCGCCGGTGGCGAACTGGCTGGAGTTCCACGCCACGTCGGGAAAATATGACGTGAAAGTCAAGCGGGACGACCGGTCGCCTTCGAACCCCGGCGGCAGGGCGGTGGTGCGGACGACCTACCGGTTCCAGATTCAGGGACCGAACGCCAAGCAGATCATCGAGAAGCTGAACGGCGGGCCGTTTCCGGAGATCAAGTTTTTTAACATGGGCGAGATCAAGATCAAGGGAAAGAGCGTGCGCGCACTGCGACATGGCATGGCCGGCGCTCCGGGCTTGGAGATCTGGGGACCCTATGAAGAACGGGACGAAATCCGCGCCGCGATCCTGGAGGCCGGGGCGGAGTTCGGCTTGAAGCAAGTGGGCTCGCGGGCGTACGCGTCCAACACATGCGAATCGGGCTGGATTCCTTCGCCGCTGCCGGCCGTCTACACCGGCGAGAAGATGAAGAGTTACCGCCAGTGGCTGCCGGCGAACAGCTACGAAGCCACCGGCTCGCTGGCCGGAAGCTTTGTCTCCAACAAGATCGAAGACTACTACAACACGCCGTACGAGCTGGGCTACGGGATATTCGTCAAGTTCGACCATGATTTCATCGGCCGCGAGGCACTGGAGAAGATCGACCAGAAGACCCAGCGTAAGAAGGTCACCTTCGCGTGGAGCGGCGAGGACGTCCTGAAGACCTACAAGTCGCTGCTCGAACCGGGCGATCCGTACAAGTTCATTGACCTGCCCATTTCGAACTACGCGTCGTCGTCATACGACAAGGTGGTGACAAAAAGCGGAAAGGTCGTGGGCTTCTCGATGTTCGCGGGCTACAGCTTCAACGAGCGATCGGTGTTGTCGCTCGGCGTGGTCGATCCGGACGTTGAAATCGGGTCGGAGCTCACGCTGGTCTGGGGCGAGGAAAACGGCGGCACCAAGAAGGCGACCGTCGAACGCCACAAGCAGCTGGACGTGAAGGCGGTCGTTAGCCCTGTGCCGTACTCGAAGGTTGTTCGCGAAACCTACGCGGAAGGCTGGCGCACGGCGAAAAAGTAAGCCGCGCCGGTTGCGTTTCCGGAGTCGCAAGGGGCGGGTGCTTTTCAGCCGCCCCTTTTTTATTGTCACCGGCCGAAAAACGCGTGCCGCGATCGGTTGCCATTTAACAGTTCGACTTTTCACTGGAAGCTGCATCACAATCATAGTGGCGCGCAGTTGGCTGTAAGGAGAGTTCGATGGCCTCAAACGTTACCGGAGCACCCCGCGGACTGGAAGGCGTGGTTGCCGCGCAAACGCGCCTGAGTCATGTGGATGGCAAGAACGGTGTGCTCATTGTTGCGGGCTATACGATCGAAGAGCTCGCGGGACACGCCAGTTTTGAAGCGGCCGCCCACTTGCTCTGGCGCGGGCGACTGCCCAATCCCGCCGAGCTGTCGAAACTCTCCGCGGAAATGGCGGAGCTGCGGGAATTGCCTGCGCTGACGCTCGAAGTTCTCCGGGGCGCTGCGGCGGCGCCGCCGATTGACGCGCTGCGCATGGCTTGCGCAACTCTTTCCCTCGGCCTTGCCGATCCCAACGCCATCACGCCCGAGGCTGATTTCGCAGCGGCCATGCGGCTCACGGCCTGCTTCCCAACGGTGGTGGCTGCTCATGCGCGCATCGCCAGGAAACAGGAACCCATCGGTCCGCGCAAGGATCTGCCGCTCGCCGCGAATTTTCTCTACATGATTCATGGCAAACAGCCCGACCTTTCGGCCGCGAAGGCGCTCGACACATATTGGGTCACGGTGATGGATCACGGAATGAATGCCTCCACGTTCACGGCGCGCGTCATCGCCAGCACTCGTTCCGATCTGGTAAGCGCGGTTACCGGCGCGCTCGGTGCACTGAAGGGACCGCTGCACGGCGGCGCGCCCGGACCGGTGCTCGATATGCTCCTTGAAATTGGCAGCGCCGATCGCGCCGAGCAATGGCTTCGAAACGAGCTCGCGCAGGGAAGGCGAATCATGGGCTTCGGCCACCGCGTCTACAAAGTTCGCGATCCGCGCGCCGAAGTGCTTAGCCGCGCAGCGCAACGCCTAGGGAAAGCGCAGCTTGAAAATCGCCAACTCTACGATCTCGCGCTCCATGTCGAGCAGACCGCGCTGAAGGTTTTGGCGGACGTGAAACCAGGACGCAATCTGCGGACCAACGTGGAATTCTACACGGCGCTGGTTTTGCAGGCGCTTGGGCTCGATCCCCGGCAATTTGTCGCCATGTTTGCCTGCGGCCGCACGGCGGGCTGGTGCGCACATGTCATCGAGCAGCATGCGGAAGATCACCTGATCCGGCCGCAGTCGGAATATATCGGTCCTGTGGGACTGAAAATCAGCTGACGGAATTGGCTTCGCCGTTGTCTGCGGTAGACCACTCAGAAAAAACACGCAAACAAGAGTTCCGCCTCAAACAAGTCGACTCGGGAATGATGACAAGGACCCCCTAAGGCCTGGAAGGGTCGTCGAGACCGACGAGCTTCCGGAACTCCGGCTCATCGTGAAGGCATTCGAGATCGGAATCGTTGGCCGCCCAATTCGTGTTGCCGTAACCGGCGGCAAAAGTCCTCCGGATCGTCTCGAGGGCTTCCGGCTTTCGTCCCAGCACACCGTACGTGCAAGCGGCGTTGTAGAGCGTGTTGGGATCGTTCGGACGCAGGGCGACGGCCGTCTTGAGGTGGCGAATGGCTTCGTCCGCATCCTGGCCGTAGTAGGCGAGGTTGGTTGCGAGCAGGATGCGAGCGCGCACATCCTCGGGCACGCGTTCCAGTTGCTGCCGAAGGACTTTGGTCATGCGATCGCGAACCGCCTCGGCTTCCTTCTTGCGGCCCAATCGTTCGAGGGACTGATCGTAGGAAATGTACGTATTGTAGTCGTCGCCGTTGTACTCCATCGCGCGGTCGGCCAGGGCCGCGGCTTCCTCGAATTTTCCGGAAGCGAAATAGGCGCGCCCGAGAATATTCCACAATCCGTCGCAGTCTGGCTTTCGCTCGATCGCGCGCTGAGCCAGCAGCGCGGCTTCGGCGTACTTCCTCTGCGCGTAAAAAAGCCGCGCGTGCGCAACCAGCACTTCGGGCAGGTCGGGCGCCAGCGCGGTGGCGCGATCGCACGCGGCGAGCCCGCGGTCAATCCATTTCTGGTTTTGCTCGCGAATTTCGTAGTTGAGTCCGCACAGGTCGGCGATGCCAGCGTGCGCCAGGGCAAAATCCGGATCGAGATGGATGGCCTGCTCGAACATTTGCAGGGCGTACTCGATATTTTCGCGGCGCGTATAGCTTCTCCCGCGAAGATAAAAATCATAAGCCTGCGGATTTTCAGTCGGCTTTCGCGCCATCGTTTTTTCTTCCTGGGGCGTGAGCGTAATACGCAATGCCTGTGCGATGCTGCGCGCAATTTCCTCCTGGATGGCGAAGACGTCCTCCAGCTGGCGGTCGTAGCGCTCGCCCCACACGGAATGCCGCGTGGAAGCCTCCACGAGCTGGGCCGTGATGCGCACGCGGTTACCCGCGCGGCGAATGGAACCTTCGAGCACGTAGGCCGCTCCGAGCTTCTGGCTGACCTGTTGCGCCGTGACCGGCTTGTCCCGGAAAGTAAGCATTTCCGATCGGGGAAAAATTTCCAGCTGCGCGATCTTGGAAAGCTCCGTGACGATGTCTTCGGTAATTCCGTCCCGGAAATATTCGTCCTCTTTCGCGCCGCTCTGATTCTCGAAATAAAGCACGGCTACGGATCTTTGCAGCGCGGCAGCCGTATGCGAGCCAGAGCCCGAACCGTTTTTTTCCGCGGCGGGCCGGGGGCTCGATTCGATATCCCGCTTCAGCCGCTTCAGATCGGCGCGGAGCTCGGCGGCAGTCTGGCAGCGCATGTCGGACTCTTTCTCGAGCGTCTTGTTCAGAATCGTCTCGAACGCGAGCGGCAGACGCGGGTTCAAGCCCTTCGCGGGCGCGGGTGTGGAGTGCAGGATGCCATCGAAGATGACCGCGGTGGTCGACCCGGAGAATGGCGTCGCTCCGGTGGCCATTTCATACAGCACCACGCCGAGTGAAAATAAGTCGGATCGCGGATCCAGTTCTTCGCCCCGCGCCTGTTCGGGCGACATGTAGGCGATCGTTCCCATGGAGCTGCCGGGACTCGTCAGATGCTCTTCGTTGAGCGCGCGGGTTTGCATGGAAGTAAGCGTCGCCGTGGCACCCACCGATTCGGCGGCGTACCGCAGCGCCGACGCGAGCTTCGCCAGGCCAAAATCGAGAATCTTCGCCTGGCCGCGCTCGACCAGAAATATATTCGCGGGCTTGATATCGCGGTGGACGATGCCCTTAGCATGCGCGGCATCGAGGCCGTTCGTGATCTGAACGCTGATCTCCAGAAGCTCGGAAATCTCGATCGGCTTTCCGGCGATCCGGTGCTTGAGCGTCTGGCCCTCGAGCAGCTCCATGGCGATAAACGGCCGGCCTTCGAACTCGCCAATGTCGTAAATCGTGCAGATATTCGGATGGTTCAGCGTGGACGCGGCGCGCGCTTCCCGATGAAACCGCTCGATTGCCTGCGGGTCGTGGGCGACATCGTCGGGGAGAAATTTCAGCGCGACATTCCGGCCCAGGCGCGTGTCCTTGGCCTTATAGACGACGCCCATGCCTCCGCCGCCGACTTTGTCGATGATCGTGTAGTGCGCAACGCTGCGTCCAACGATCGAGGGAGAATCAGCCATGAGCCAAGCAGTTTACGCTGGCGGTTGAGTTCAAGCAATCGTGCTGCGGGAATTACTGGGCGCGCTGGGCGTTGATCCAATCCACGGTCTTGTTGAAGCCTCCGAAGACGAAGAAGTGCACGCCTTTGATGCCCAGCGGCAGCGCCGCTGTGTTTGACGGGCCACAGAGGTCGGCGACCTCGCGAATCAGCGGCTCGGGGCCCTTGTCAATCAGAAGCTTGGCGAATTGCGGCTTCTCCGTAAGCACCTTCATGGAGGCACCGACGCCGCAGACCATGGCGTAGCGTGCAAGGGCGATCAGGCTCGCGGGACCAGCAAATCCTATGCGGATGGGATTGTCGATGCCCTGCGCGCGGACTTTGCGAATCCAGTCCACCACCGGTCCGGATGCAAACGCGAACTGCGTGACGATCGTTAGGTCCAGCCCGTTTTCTCGTGCGAACTTCGTTTTCGCAGCGATCGCTTCCCAGAGCAACGGGTCGGGGATCTTCGGATTGCCCTCGGGAAACCCGCCGACGGAGATCCGCGAAATACCGGCCTTCTGCAGAATGCCGCTTTGCATTACCGCGAGGCTCGAATCGAACGGACCGGCGGGATTGTCGCGGTCGCCCGCTATGATCAGCACGCGGTCCACGCCGGCTTCGCGCACCAATCGCCCTGCCACCTCCTCGAGCTGCGCGGCGCTTTCCACGTGTCGCGCTCCGATATGCGGCGTGGGATAAAGTCCCGCGTCGCGTAGATTCTTGGCCGGGCCAATCGTGTCCATCGGATTCTTTCCCGGAATCCATGTCATGAAAACTTCCGTGCCCGGGTCGAGGCGCTGGGGCGCGGCGTCGATCACTTTCGGTTCGCCGGGATTCACTTCAATCGAAAATCCGCGCAGCATGTCCACGATGCTGGGAGCAGCGGATGAAATGTCGGTCATAGGCGTGATTATAATACGAGCCGGGCAATGTTCGTCGCGCGGCCAAAGCGTCTCGCCAAATCCGCGGCGCTTCGTTGTTTTACAATGTGAAACGACCTCCCAGATTGACATCACAGCTACCAATGGAACTACAATACGACAGTCATTCGGTGAGATCCGGGGGAAAGCCGTGCCAAGCGCCAGGCGATCGAGCAGGAAGCGAAGCCGCGGGAGGGGCGAGACAGGCTCGAGCAAGTCCCTGCAGAAGGCCCTTCGCATTCTGATTCACATGGGAGACCACGGCCCCGCGCTCGGTGTGACGCAGCTTGCCTCCGGCTTGAACCTCAACAAGACGACCGTGCACCGCCTGCTCCATGCCATGGAAAAATTCGACCTGATCGAGCGGAATCCGGAGAGCGACCGGTACAGGCTCGGTCTGAAGCTGCACGAACTGGGAACGCGTGCCGTCGAATCGAGGACGTTGCGGACCGAAGCCCACCGATTCCTGTTGGAGCTTTCGCGTGCCTCGCGCGAAAGCGTGAGCTTGGCTGTTCCCGGCCCCGGAGGCGTAATCTGTCTCGATCGGGTGGATTCGCGCGACAGTATCATTACCGTGAGCACTCCCGTCGGCGCGCGGTTTCCTGCCCACTGCACGGCCGCCGCAAAGGCGACGCTCGCCTTTCTGCCGGAGGACGAGGTGGACCATATTCTGGCAATCATGGGGCTCACGTCTTACACGCCGAATACGATGACGACCGAATCGGAGGTAAAGAAAAACCTGCGCGAGGTGGCCGAGCGCGGTTACGCCCTAGACAGCCAGGAGACCGAGCGCGGCCTGAGCGGTGTGGCGGCGCCGGTGTGGTCGCGTGATGGTCGCGTGATAGCAGCCGTCGGAATGGCGGGACCGACTCCGCGTTTCCGCGGCAAGGAGCTCGCTCGGAAGATCGCGCTTACGAAGGAAACAACCGCAAAGATCTCCGCGAGTCTGGGTCATAATGCTTCGAGCAACGATGGATTTTGATTTGGATGAAGGAAATTCAACTGCCCGTCAGGAGAAATGAGCCGATGCCCGTAAAGTTTAGAGCCGACCATATAGGAAGTTTCTTGCGAACGCCAGATTTGCTTGCCGCGCGCTCAAATCGGACCGACCCGTCGCTCCTGAGGGCCATGGAAGACCAATATATTTTGAAGGCGCTCGCGAAGCAGAAAGAGCTCGGATTCCAGATTTTCACGGACGGCGAGTTGCGGCGCCGGAATTTCATGAGCGAGCTGACGGACGCGGTCGACGGATTCGATAAAGATGATGCGATCGCGCGAGACTGGGACGCTTCGCAAGAAAAACCGAAGGTGGCGTCGGTGACGGGCGTGGTCAACCGCAAGCTGAAGCGAATGCATCCCCTGACAGCCCGCGAATTGCCGTTTCTGAAGCTGCACAGTCCTGGCGAAATCAAGGTCCTGCTGCCCAGCCCTACGCAATTCCCGGCGATCGCATTCAAGCGCGGCGTGACCGACAAAGTGTACCAGGATCATTCGGCACTGCTGTGGGATATCGTCGAAATCATGAAGCAGGACATGGCGCAGCTCGCGGACGAGGGCGTGAAATACATTCAAGTAGACGCGCCGCGCTACAGCTATTACCTGGATCCGAAATGGCGCGAATGGATCAAGAAGGAGATGGGCCAGGACCCGGAAGAGGCGCTGGACGAAGCGATTGCCGCCGACAATGCTTGCTTCGACGCGGTGAGACGGCCGGGCGTGACGGTCGCGATCCATTTGTGCCGAGGAAACAATCGCAGCCACTGGTACGCCGAGGGCGGCTACGATGCGATCGCGGAGAAGCTCTTCGGCTCGCTGCGGGTCGACCGGTTCCTGCTGGAGTATGACGACGAGCGAGCCGGGACATTCGAGCCGCTGCGGCTGGTCCCCAAGGACAAGGTCGTCGTTCTCGGATTGATTACCACCAAGAAGGCGCAGCTCGAAAAGTCCGACGAGGTGGTGCGGCGCGTCAAAGAAGCGGCGAAATATTTTCCGCTGGAGAATATGGCCGTGAGCCCGCAGTGCGGCTTTGCTTCGACGGCGGAGGGGAATTTGCTGACCGAAGACGAACAATGGGCCAAGTTGAAGCTGGTGGTGGACACAGCGCGGCGAGTTTGGCACTAGGCGTCGCGCATCCCCCGGATGTGCCCGGCGACGAAGGAAATTTGCTGACCGAAGACGGGCAGTGGGCTAAGCTACGGCTCGTTGTGGAGATCGCGCGCAAGAAGCGGCACTCAGAATTCTCCAGGCCCAAAAATTGAATCTGCATCTCAATCACACTCGCAAAGATTCGGCACCCGCAACCACCAGCGACGTCGTCGCGACGGTCTTGTCCCTTCTAGAAGAGGGACACATCCAGCCCGCGCAATTCGCGCGGTTGCAGATTCATCTCGACTGGCTTCAATACAAGCAAAACTTCCGGGAACCCGTCGCAGTGATGCACGGCGGTGAAGAGCGCCAAGAGAACGCCGGTCCGATGGAAATCCGAATTGATTCCAGGCAAGTGGCGCCCGGGTCGCTCCGCGGGCTGCTGCAACAAGCCATCCACCCTGCTACGTCCGATGAGGGATCCGGCCGCGTGTATTTGGAAGACTTCCGGTCGTTCCGCACAAGCATCGTGTGGGAATTCAACCGACTCTACTGGCAACGCTTGAAGGACTGGGAAAAAGCGACCGGCAAGAGCTACGAACAAGCTTTGCCCGGAGGCAAGTCCGACGGCAACCAGGCGGACGGAGTCGCCGATGCCGCGACCGAATTTTGGACGCTGCTCAGAGACCTCGAAGACCGGAACCGATTGCCGCAGGAATTGTTCATTCTGGAAATCGGGGTGGGAATGGGCAAGCATGCCGGCCTCTGGCTGGATAACTTTTGCACCCTGGATCAGACGCGCGGGACGAATTTCTATCCGCGCCTGCGGTATCTGCTGGGTGATTACTCGTTGGCGACGCTCGAGCACTCCAGGCCCGCGGTCAAGAAACATATTGATTTGTGCAGCTTCATCGCGCTCGACGCCGTGGATCCGATCAAGACTCTTTCGTTTCTGCGCCACAAGGTTCTGCACGTGCACTCGAGCAACATGTACGACAACCTGCCGGACGAGGAAGTCGTGTGGCGCGACAACCGGATTTTCTGGGTGCAGTGCCGCGCCTATCTGCCCCCGGCGGACGCGGCGCGAATCAGCAAGGCGTGCGATGTCGCCGTCGCGGACATACCGGCGATTGTCGACCGCTTGCTGGATGTGGGAATTGCAGCGCTGCCGGATCGCGCCAAGGGAATGACTTTCTGGATGGACATCTGGAAAGCCATGCGCACGGAGGAGCGATTGGTGGACGCCGTCGACATGCCAGACGCTTCTTTCCCGGCAGGCCTTAGCTCCACGCAGATGGAAGACATCCTCCGAAACGCGCCAAACGATTTACGATTCCATTTGAGTCCGGGCGCGCTGGAAAGCTTTCGCAATACTTTGCCGCTGCTGCATCCGCGAGGATATCTTCAGGTCCAGGATATTTTTGTCACGGACCTCCAGGAATACAGCATGGGGTTCCACGGCCCGGGAAAATTGGACGGGTCCATCGTGAATTGGGTCAACGGCGCGCTTCTGCGCGAGGTCGCGGAACGGGCCGGCTACGACCTGCACTTTGCGCCATTTCAACATCGGGCGGGATCGAAGACTTCGGTCCTCTACACGACACGACGGGAGTAAGAGACATGACTCTTCCCATTCTTCCCACAACGATGGTTGGCAGCTACTCCATGCCGGGCTGGCTCGAACGGCTCAAGACCGACTATTTTGCCCGGCGAATCAGCCGCCACGATCTCGACGAAATTCACGACGCCGCGGTCCGGTCCGCGATAAAGGATCAGGAGATGGCGGGCCTCGATATCGTGACCGATGGAGAGCTCCGTCGCGACAATATGATCGACTACTTCGTCGAGCGCCTTCCGGGCATCCAGATCGACCGCTCTTCGAAAAAGTTCTACTACGATTTCTACGATAGCGAAGTGATCGGGAAAATTCCAATGGCTGCGGTCGGACTCTCGGACGATTTTCGGTTCCTGCTCGCGAACACGGAGCGCGCGGCGAAAATCTGCATCACCGGGCCGCATTCCCTCTGCAAGCGCGTCCGCAACAAGCATTACCCGACGGAAGAGGCTTTGGCGACGGATATTGCTCGCGTGATGAACATGGAGTTGAAGGAACTGGTCAAAGCGGGCGCGAAATACATCCAGATCGACGAACCGTACTATTCCGGTTTCCCTGAAGACATCAAGTGGGGCGTTACCGTGCTGAATATCCTGGTCGAAGGAGTTCAGGCGAAGATTGCCGTTCACATTTGCTACGGAAACCGATATGGCAAACCGTCGTGGGAAGGGAGCTACCGGTATCTGTTCCCGGCGATTCTCGACGCCAAGGTACATTCGCTGAGTCTGGAGTTCGCAAGACGCGGAGGCGAAGATCTGGAACTCTTCCGGGAGTTTAAGGTGCCGTTTGAATTGGGCGCGGGCGTGATTGACGTGAAGGACAATTCCGTTGAGACGCCGGACATCGTTGCCGAGCGAATTCGCAAAACGATGAAAGTCGTGCCACCGGGAAAGCTGTACGTGCTGCCGGATTGCGGACTTTTTCATCTCCCGCGCGATATCGCGTTTGCCAAGCTGCGCGCGATGGTCGAAGGCGCGCGAATCATCCGAAAAGAGCTAGGAAAGTAAAGCGGCCGCTCCGAGTCATCCCAGGCGAATCCGCCAGCCGGCTCCAAGCGGATGTCGGACACATCCGCGACTTCCTGATTCGACTTGCCACCTCCCAGAAATCAAGCAAGCGCTTGATGAAAGCTGCTAAACATCTGGGTGCGAGTTGAATAACCGTTGGGTTATGATCGAGCGACGTCTCGCATTTGGGATTCGGGAAACCATGAGCCCGCCAGGCGGATGTGGGATGGAACCGATCGAGGACCATGCCAAAGCTAGACGCCAGACCTGAGCCCGTGGACGTGGATTTCGAGCGATCGGCCATCGTTGTCGTGGACATGCAGAACGCGTTTGCCAGCAAAGGCGGCACGCTCGATATCGCGGGAGCCGATCTCACCGAGGCGCCCGGCGTGGTTCAGGCGATTCGTTCGGTCCTCGATGCCGCGAGGCCCGCGGGCCTGCCGATTGTCTATCTCCAGACGGGATACAAGCGGGATTTGAGCGACGCCGGAGGCCCCCGCTCCCCGAATTATCACAAAGAGACAGCGATGCGCCTGATGTGCACCAGGCCGGAATTGAAGGGCAAGCTTCTCACCGAGGGCGGCTGGGATTTCGCGATCGTGGACGAGCTCGCGCCCGATCCGAGCGACGTCGTGGTCGTCAAGACGCGCTACAGCGGCTTTGCCGGAACGACACTCGATTCACAGTTACGCGTCCGCGGCATCCAGTATCTCTTCTTCACCGGCATCGCCACCAATGTTTGCGTTGAATCCACGCTGCGCGATGCTTACTTCCACGACTACTGGCCAATTCTGCTGACCGACGCCACCCTGCAGGCGGGCGAGCGCAGCGCACAGGACGCGACGATCTTCAATGTGGAATCGTTTTTCGGCTGGACGGTAACGTCTCAGCAGTTGTGCGCCTCTCTGGCCGCGAAGGGCGGCTAGGCGCGCGGTGTGAACCGTTGAAATGGGTGCAGGCGGAGCTCTGACCGACCGCCTTTTTAGCTGCGGCGATGGCGTCACCTGCTACTTCGATCCGCTCATCGAAGCCGAGGCATTCGGACCTGAAGATTCCGGCAGCGCAAAAATCGACCAGAGCATTCCTCAAATTGCCTGGCGTCCGCCCCCAGCCGTCGTAACCACTGCGGGCAACATCCCCAAGACATGGAGCGCCTTGGCAAAGTGTGGGAACATAGACGTTTGCGATGAGCGACCGGAAACATCCCGTGGGGCGAGGCGCCACCGAAGCAGGCGTGCGGCAGGTGCGTATGCGCACTTCCGGCGCGTCGCTCGAGCGGCTTCCCGGCGGCGTGCTTCTCGTCAAGCCGGATGAAGCCCTTCGCCCGTATCCCAAGGTTCTGACCGACCGCCTGGCTCACTGGGCGAAGCTGACTCCAGAGAAGGTCTGCATCGCGAAGCGCGGCCCGGGCGGAGAATGGCGGCGGCTGACCTACGCCCAGGCATTGCGTGCGGTTGAAAGCATTGGCCAGGCGCTTCTGGACCGCGGGCTTTCGGCCGAACGGCCTGTAGCGATTCTCTCGGAGAATGATCTGGAACATTTTTTGCTGACGCTGGCCGGCCAGCATGTCGGAATTCCTACCGCGCCGCTTTCACCGGCCTATTCACTGGTATCCAAAGACTTCGGCAAGCTGCGCCATACCTTCCAAATTCTCACGCCCGGGATGGTGTTCGCGTCGGACGGCATTCGCTACGCCCCGGCCATCGAAGCTGTGGTCGGCGAACACGTGGAGGTCGTTACGACGACCGCGCCTCCGGATCGCCGCAAGGCAGGAACCTTCGCCGATTTGATGGAAACGATCGCGACGCCCGCCGTTACTTCCGCTCACGAGAAAATCACCCCCGATGGCGTGGCGAAATTTCTTTTCACGTCCGGATCTACGGCCATGCCCAAAGCAGTGGTGAATACGCACCGGATGATTTGCAGCAACCAGCAAATGATCGCGCAGACATTCGGCTTTCTCGAGGACGATCCGCCGGTGATTGTGGATTGGCTCCCCTGGAATCACACGTTCGGCGGAAACCACGACGTCGGAATTGCGCTATATAACGGCGGCACCTTTTACATCGACGACGGAAGGCCCGGTCCCGGTGCGATCGAGAGGACGGTTCGCAACCTGCGCGAAATTTCCACCACCGTATACTTCAACGTCCCCAAAGGCTACGAAGATTTATTGCCGTTTTTGCGCGCCGATCGCGAGCTTCGCGAGAATTTCTTTCGCCGTCTAGGCCTGATGTTTTATGCCGGCGCGGGATTGTCGCAACCCGTGTGGGATGCGTACCGCGAGCTGGCATTTGAAACATGCGGCGAACGCATCATCATGGCGACGGGCTTGGGTTCGACTGAAACATCGCCGATGGCGATGCAAACCACATGGGAAACCGACCGCGCGGGAACGATTGGAATTCCCGTCCCCGGCGTGGAATTGAAAATCGTTCCGCACGGCAGCAAGCTCGAGGCGCGTGTGCGCGGGCCCAACGTCACGCCGGGATACTGGCGGCAGGACGAGCTGACGCGAAAAGTATTCGACGAAGAAGGTTTCTACTCGTTTGGCGATGCGGTGCGGCTGATGGATCCGAACGACATCAACAAGGGCCTGCTTTTCGATGGACGGCTGACCGAAGATTTCAAACTCGGCAATGGCACGTGGGTGAGCGTCGGCCCTCTCCGTTCCCGGATCATCGCGGGCTGCGCTCCGTTTGTCCGCGACGTCGTGATCGCCGGCCTGAATCGCGATCACGTCACGGCGCTGATTTTTCCGGATGTGGATCGGTGTCGGTCCCTCTGCCCGACGCTGCCGCCGTCCGCGACGGAAGAAATTCTGGCGCATCCCGCCGTCCGCGAACGATTTGAATCGCTGCTCGGCAGCCTTGCGGCGGATTCCACTGGCAGCTCGAACCGAGTGACGCGCGCGATTCTGCTGGAAGAACCGCCGTCGCTCGATGCCGGCGAAATCACCGACAAAGGCTCGTTCAATCAACGAGCGGTGCTCGATCGCCGCGCCGCGCTGGTCGAGCAGCTCTACCTCGAAAAGCCACCGCCCTCGATTCTGATCGTCCACCGGAAATAGTTCGGCATCGGGGTTTTCCATGCGCCACATTCGAATTGGCGTTTATGATTGGAGACCGCTCGGTTCTCTCAGGAGGGATCGAAATGGAAATGTCATCGGCTTGGTTTGCGGTAACCTTGGCGTCCCTAGCCCTCGGTCTCAGCACGTCTTCGAAGGCGGGAGCTGGCGAACCTGCCCCAACACGAGTCGTCACCGTCACTTCCACGACGCATATCAATTGGAAGTCGTCAAAGCCATTCGATGCCGTGACCGCGGCCATCGAAAAACAATTGGGGAAATTCGATGCGGAAGCCTTTGACGCCGCAAGGAAGAACGTGTCGAATCCCGCGGAAGTGGAATCCAAGATCCACGCCATGGAGGGAAGCAGCAGCTTTATGCTGTTCGCCATGCGAGATCACGGGCAACTTCTGTCCTTGAAAGGGAAGAAGGCGTTTGCCCGGCAGTACGAAATCGGAAATCCGCTGTTCGCCCTCGAGATGACCAAACAGGATCTTCGCGCCGGAGAGTACGCTCCTCTGCGGATCTACGTGTACGTCGGCGAGGATGAGATGACACACGTGGACTACGATCTTCCGTCCACTGTTTTTCACCGGTTCCAATCGGCTCAAGTGGACAAGGTCGCCCAGGGTCTGGATCAAAAATTGGAAGCATTGATTGCAAATGCGCTGAAGGATTGAGATCCGCACGACACCATTCGGTATGGACGGATCAACTCGACCGACATGGAGACGCGAAACCCATGGCCCTCGACGCAAGGTAGCACGCGACGGAACGGATTTTGAGGTCGCGCGGTTCAAGTGAAACCTTCCCTAGCACAGGAGCGAAGATGAATCCGGCATCCGAGCCAGTGAAAGCCCTATTCTTGGACGACCTGCGAGTCGGCCAACGATTTAACTCCCCTTCCTATCGCATGGAGGAAGATCGCATGAAGGCGTTTGCAGCGGAATTCGATCCGCAGCCTTTTCACCTCGACGATGCTGCTGCACAGAACAGCATTTTTCGCGGGCTCGCCGCGACGGGATGGCATACCGCCGCCCTAACGATGCGCTTGCTGGTGACGGGCGAAATGCAGCTCGCCGGCGGCTTGATCGGCCTCGGCGGTGAAATCGCATGGCCAAAACCCACGCGGCCCGGCGACATGCTACGCGTGGAAAGCGAGATCCTGGAGATTGTGCCGTCGCGATCGAAGCCGAATCAGGGCATCGTGAAAGTTCGGAGCGCGACGCTCAATCAAAATAACGAAGAAGTCCAGGTATTTACCGCGAAGCTTCTCGCTTTCAAGCGTCCGACAAGTTGAACGCAGATCATTTGCGCCAGAACGCTTCGATTTCCTCGAGCGTGCGCCCCTTCGTTTCCGGAACCAGATAATAGGAGAAGAGCCACGCGCCGACGGCGAAGAGACCATAGAGCCAGAAAGTTCGCGTGGCACCAATCTGCTGCAACAGCGTCAGGAACGTCAGGCTAACCAGAAGATTCGAACCCCAATTGAATGTTGCGGCGACGCCTTCGGTGGAACTGCGGACCTTCAGTGGATAAATTTCGGAGATCAATAGCCAGAAGATTGGTCCCAGGCTGATCGCGAAGGACGCGACGTAGACCATGATGCTAATGACGGCGATCCACGAAAGCGCGCCGGTAGGGCTCGCGGAATGAAACGCCCATCCCAGCACGCCGAGCGTGACGACCATCCCTGCGATGCCCGTCAGCAAAAGCGGCCGGCGGCCGATTCGGTCAATCAGCCACATCGAAACGATGGTCATCAGCACGTTGACGATTCCGATGCCGGCGGTTGTGAGGATGGCGCCGGAAGCGGAAGAAATGCCCGCCGACTGGACGATCATCGGCGCGTAGTAGATCACCGTGTTGATGCCGGTGACTTGCTGAAAGACCGCGAGGCCGATGCCGACAATCAGGGCCGGGCGAAGCTGCACGCTGAGCAGGTCCCGCCAAGTGCCACGCTCCTGCGCATGCGCCAAACTATGCTCGATCTCCTGAAGTTCCTGATCCACGTCGTGCGTGTCCCGGATGCGCGAAAGTATGTCGCGGGCAGCATCATGACGGCCGCGTTTGGCAAGCCAGCGCGGGGACTCCGGCAAGAAAAACATTCCCAATGCGAAGATGGCGGCGGGCACGACCGCCAAACCGAACATCCAGCGCCAGCCCTGGATGCTCGCGAAGGCGTAGTCCACGATGTAAGCGAGCAGAATTCCCAGCGTAATCGCCAGTTGGAAAAGCGACACGGTCCAGCCCCGCGCGTCGGGGGGAGAAACCTCGGAGATGTAGACGGGGACCGTGCTGGAAGACAAACCGATCCCAAAGCCGACGATGATCCGGCCGACGATCAGGATGCCGGGCGACATGGCTGCAGCGCACAGGATGGCTCCCGCGGCGAAGATGAGCGCCGTGAGAATCAACAGGGTTCGCCGTCCGAAGATGTCCGCCAGCCAGCCTCCCAACAGCGCTCCTGCAGCTGCTCCGGCCAGCACGCCGCTGACGATGACCTCGAGAGCAAAAACGGAAAGCGAGAAATCGTTCTTGAAAAAAAGCTCAGCGCCGGAAATGACCCCCGTGTCGTATCCGAACAGCAGGCCGCCCAAACCGGCGAAGGCAGCGGCAAGATAAACAAATCGGCGATTCTGAGGACGGGTAAGAGCCGAGGCTTTCTGCGACGGAGTTTCTGCGCTCATGGCTTGAGAGTCCCCTGTGGAATTCGGTGCTGGTTGATCGTCATCGCTTCCTCGCCGGAAACCAGATTCCGGATCGGCTGGGGAGATCCTGTCTAAGGGAATCTATATCCTTCTTTGAGCTCGCAACGGTAGCTCTTTGTTTGATCCTTCCCAACTTTGACGTTGCAAGTGGCCCAACTGAGATTTGGCGAGGGCCCGAGCGGAAATACGATATTTGTTCCGGCCACTTCGGCTTCCAGACTCGGCCCCTCCGCCGCGGCCGGCAAACTGAAGTTCAGCGCACGGCCAAAAATGACGGGATAGGATTCCCGGACGATATCGCTGATCTCTTGCCGGAACACTTCCGCCTGAAACAGGAAAGTGGTCGTGTCGGACCAATCGAGAACTGACACTGCGATGTTGCGCCCTCCGTGGGAAAACTGATCGGATTCGATTTTGGTGAAGGGACATGGCCCCGCGATGCAGGACACGCGCGCGTCGTCGAAGACGTTTCCCTGCCCAGCATCGAGAGACGCCGAACCAACCGCGGCCTTCCATTTGTTGTCCGCTGAACAGGCGGAGCGATGATCGCAGGGAACATTTCCGGCATTCACGGCCTGGAATGTCGTGACTCCCGTTCCGATGTTCACAGAGGCCGTCGTCTCGGTCGAATACCTGACGAAAACATTGGAAATCACAGTTTGGGGACGACCGGGCTGATCATCGGTTTCAGGGTGAAGGGGCGTCATGCGGACGACGTATAGCTTGTCTCCCACGGTGACCGGTAGGTCCACGGGCTGAAAATCCGGATGACGAAATTGGAGCACGATTGACCGGCCCCGTTTAATTCCTCGATGCAACGTGAGCCTGAAAAAGCCCGAGAAATCCGATATCGCGTCCGCGGAGGCCAAATGGTCGGCCACACCGACTTTGACATTCGTGATGGGAGACTGTTTGCGTGTATCGGAGTCTTCCTGGACGATTGCGCCCTTGAGCGATATCGGTTTGCGGGCGTAGTGCAGGGTGACTGCAACGAGGGCGACGGCGAAAACTGTGCCGGAAGCTAGAATCGCAGCGATTCGAACACGGGTGCTCCCGTTGCTGCGGGCGAGTTTCATCCCACCGACGATCTTAGCAAACGGCGGGAACGGTAGTGCAAGAGTATGCTACGTCCACCAGGATGGACTACACCCGCATCTCGAGAGCCCCTATAATTCATAGTATGGGCGATGCACGAACGGCTTTGGGCAAACTCTCGCGCCGCGAACTCTTGAGGCTGGGAGTTCGGACGGGCGCGCTGATTCCCTTAGCCACTTCGGGCGCGCTGCCCTCTGCATGGGCGATAGGAACCCAGAAGGCTCCGCCGCCAACCGCTCCCTATAACACCCCTTTCTATCAAGTAGATGAGGCGCTGCTCGAAGAGATGGAGAACGCCAACTTCCACTATTTCTGGGAACAGGCGAATCCCTACACGGGAATCGTACGGGACCGCTGCAACGCGACCACGCCAGATAAGAGCGACCTAGGAAGTATCGCCGCGACCGGGTTTGGACTGACAGCGCTCTGCATCGGCGACGAACGCGGGTATGTGCCACATGCAGAAGCGCGGGGGCGGGTGCTGAACACGCTGCGTTTTCTGTGGAAGAAGCTGCCGAATCATCGGGGATTTTTTTTCCACTGGGCCAACATAAACACCGGCGAGAGACTGTGGGATTCGGAAGTTTCGTCGGTTGATACGGCAATTCTGCTCTGCGGCGTGCTTACGTGCCGGGAACACTTTCAGCATTCGGAAATCGGCGACCTGGCGTACGACATATTCGACCGGGTGGATTGGACGTGGCTTTCCGAAGATACGCGCATCCTTCCTCACGGATGGACGCCGGAAAGCGGATTCCTTCAGTTCCGCTGGGACAACTACAGCGAGATGATGATGATGTACCTGCTGGGATTGGGGTCGTCGTCTCACCCTCTACCGCCGGAAACCTGGACAGCCTGGAAGAGAGTCACTTTTGAATACGACGGCATCCGGTACATCGGCTCGTTTGCGCCGCTCTTCGTTCACCAGTATTCGCAGGCATGGTTTGATTTTCGCGGCAAACGCGACCAGTACACCGACTATTTCCAAAATTCAATCACTGCAACGGAAGTGCACCGCCGATTCTGCATGGACCTGGCCTCGCAGTTTCCGGATTACAGCGACAGCCTATGGGGCATCACCGCTTCGGATTCGGCGAGGGGATACGTAGCATGGGGAGGTCCGCCGGCGACAGGGCCGATCGACGGTAGCGTGGTTCCATGCGCCGCCGCGGGCTCACTGCCGTTTCTTCCGCAACCGGCTGTGCGCGTGCTGGAAACGGTCAAGAATCGCTACGGGCAGCGCGCGTGGACGCGATACGGCTTCGTTGACGCGTTCAATCCACTGACGAACTGGTACGACAGTGACGTGGTCGGAATCGACACGGGAATTAGCATGGTGATGGCCGAGAATGCGCGCACGGGATACGTGTGGAACACATTCATGAAAAACCCGGAAGCAGTGCGCGGGATGGAACGCGCCGGATTCAAAGCTTACAAACCATCGAATTCGACAGGGACCGATTAATACAGTGGGATTGCGATAAGAAACTGTAAAGAGCCGGGGGGATGTCGGCGCTACGGAAACCAGCCTCGCGCAATCAACTGTCTATCGCGCTAGATCGATCTCTACTGAAGTTCGATCAACGCAAGCCCCTGAGGCGGGAGCACCAAGGTGAGCTGTCCGCTCGGCAGCGATTTTAGCTCGGGCGCGGGAAGCTGTGCCGCCTGACGAAGCTTCGCGATTTGCTTTGAAGTGGGATTGACCGGCTTCCCCATCTCGCCATAGGCCGCGAGTAACGATCCGTGCGTGGCATCCAGACGATACACGCGGGCGCGATGCCCGCCGGAGTAACCCTTGATTGCCAGCGTGACCGTTTTGGGCGCGCCTTGGTCCTCGGGTAAGAACAGGTTCCAGACCGCGATCACCAGAGTGCCATCGCTTCGCCGGGTTACGAGCGCTGATTCCGAGTCGTTCGGGAGCCTCTGGACGCCGAGGCGATGCAGAAGCTTGAAAGCGTTGAACGCGGGCTTTGGCAAACCATCCTCTGCGATCAGACCATAGCCGCCGTAGAAAGGTTCCTTGACCACGCCCTGTTCCTCAAAAACATCGGAGAACGCCCAGTACGCCAGGGTATCGACCAAGCCATCGCACTGGCGGACGGTGTCGGCGATCCACGGACCCATGAAAATCGCATCGGTGACGTCCGGCTCGTTCTTGTAGCTTGCGTTGTACTCGCTCCAGATAATCGGAAGATTCGAAAGCGGAGTTTCCGCCACCTGATCGTGCACTTTGCGAACGGCGCGGCAAACCATTTGGGTGCGAGGTATATCCTCGTTCGTGCCGAAGACATCCTTCGCCGAATCGTTGCCGTAGACGTGAGTGGAAACGAAATCCACGGGAACGTGATTGTCGGCACAGTGGCGAATGAAGCGGTCCACCCAGGCTGCCTGGGCCGTCGCCGGTCCGCCAACGCGCAGTTGGGGATTGACGGCTTTTAGCGCGCGGGCCGCCACGTCGTAGAGCTGATCGTAGGTCTGCTCCTTCGGATCGCCCGCCCAGAAATCAATGTTGGGCTCGTTCCAGATTTCGAAATACCACTGGGAGACTTCATCGATTCCGTAGCGGTCAACAAGGTGTTGGGCAAAATGCGAAACCAGGCCGCCCCATTTGTTCCAATCTTTCGGAGGGGAAACGATGGGCTTGTACCAGAAAGGATGCAGAATCTGCTCGGCGGCGAGCTTGCGAGGCATGAAACTCAGTTCGACAAACGGGCGGACGCCATTCTCGAGCAGGCCGTCGTAGATCTGATCCACATAGGAAAAATTGTAGACCGGGTTCCCGCTCGCATCCTCATCGTAGACGCCGACTTCGTCGTCCAGGACCGCATGGAAGCGAACATACTTGAAATCAGTGGCGGCCTTCACCTCACGCAGATCGCGGCGATAGCTTTCGCGCAAACTCAGAATGGCCCGGCCGGACCCAAACATCTGTTCCCAATAATGCGGAAACGGATGAGCGGGGGCCGATGGATCGACCGTAACCGTTTCCGCGAGCGCGGCCTGTGGTGGACTCGGCTGCGGCGATCGCTTGAGTGAACCTTGTGCTCCCGCCTGTGGCGCCAAGAAACCGAGAATCAAACAGAGGCAGAGAAAGCGAGTGAGAGGGCGCGGCCGTGAATTCAGGATTCCCACAACAGCCTTAGTATGCCGCAGGTTCGCTCGCCCAGCACAGGCCCTAATTCCAGAATTCTAGCCGGTGCCCTCGATCACCGAGCCATCCGTCGTGCGAAACTCATTGCGATGTTCGTCGGTGATGGGGTGTTTTGCGGCGAGCGCCTCGTCGACTTCGATGCCCCAGCCGGGTTTCTCGCTGATCCATGCGTAACCGTCTTTGATTTCGAGACAGCCCTGGAAAATATCCTGGACGATCTGCGGATAATCGAAATGCTCATGAATGCCAAAATTCTCGTTCGTGAGATCGAGCGTCAGGTTCGTCATGTGACCAACGGGAGAATTGGGGCTGCCATGCCAGGCGAACTTGACCTCGTAATTTTCCGCAAACGCAGCGATTTTGCGGGCAGCCGTAAAGCCGCCCACGTGGGAAACGTGGTGACGGATGTAGTCAATTTCGCGCCCTTCGACAAGCGGCTGCCATTCATGCGGATTATTCCAAAGTTCACCGATGGCGAGAGGCGTGGTGCATTGCTGGCGAACGATTTTGTAATGGCCGGCTTCTTCCGGCGCAAAGAGGTCTTCGCAGTAAAACAACCTGAAGGGCTCAACGTCTTTGCAGAACTGAACGGCTCGGATGCTATCGAGCAATGAGTGCACGTCAACGCCGAGGCCAATTTCAGGCGGCATTTCTTTTCTGAATGCCTCAAACGCCGCGAGAACCTTACGAGTCTCTTTGTCACGATCGAAAGGGATGGACCCATCATCAAATTTCGGCTGTCCGTAGAGTGTGTTGACAGCCCCATCGCGAAGGAACATGGCCACGAGCAGATTGCGGCAGCCTTTTTCGACGAGTTCCATTGCGTTCTCGACGAGTTGCTTGCCGGGATCCTGATTTTGGCCGCCCATGCCGACATGCAAGTAGATGTCGGCAGCCTCGCGGCACTTGCCGCCGACCAGTTGATACACGGGCATGCCCGCCTGGCGGCCTTTGATGTCCCAAAGCGCGTCGCAGACACCGCCGATGGCGCAATTTAGAACCGTGTCGTTCTTGTAGTACGAGCTCATGTAGCAAATCTGCCAGATCTGCTCGATCCTGTCGGTTGTTCTGCCCATCACCAAGGGCTTCAGATATTGGTCGACCGCCGCGGCGACGAGTTTGTAGCGGCCGCCGGGAAACGTGTTCGTGGCGCAACCGTAGCCGTAGAGCCCCGCCTGATCGGTCGTAACTTTCACGACCGTGGAGTCGTTCGTGGCGCCGCCGCCAACTTGAATCACGCTGACGTCTTTAATGCGTGGAGCGGGCATCCCGCGCGTGGCGCGATCTACCGCCGCTTGCGCTTCCTGTTCTGTCGGCGTGGGCGCGGCCTGCGCGACGGGAGCGCGGAAAAAACCCGCTACCGCGGCGCCGCCGCCCAGCATCGCCCATTTCAGCATTGCGCGGCGATCTTGAGCGCCGCCCGACCGGGAACTTTTCATGCGCGCCTCAGTACCACGGATTGTGAGCGTCTCCGTTTCATTTCTACTGCGCCGCCTGACTTCTGAGTGATGCTTCGCGGATCGCCTTGAACTCCGCGCCCGCCTTCCATTCCGGCATCTGATCGGCATTCGCTATGCGGTCGCCGATCTCAAAATACAGTTGGCTGTCTTCCGCCGCCCCGCTCAGATCCCAGTCAGGCTTTATTACGTCGCTCGGCTTGTGGTAGTCGTTCGCGGTGTATTCGTTTTTCTTCATCATTCCCCATCCCGGCGGCTTCCCCAAGTAATCGCTACCACTATCAGGGTCGAGCGCCGGGACTCCTACTTTCGCGAAACTGAAATGGTCGGAACGATAGTAGAAGCCCTTTTCGGGCTCGGCGTCCGGACGGACCACCCGTCCCTGATCTTGGGCCGCTTGGGCCGCTACTTCGTCGAGGGTTGACTTGCCCATGCCAATTTCCAGGATGTCGTGAGTCCTCCCCCAGGTGTTCATTCCATCCATGTTGATGTCCGCGGCAGTTCGCGCGAGGGGATACAATGGATGAGTCGCGTAATACTCCGACCCAAGCAGGCCCTGCTCTTCAGCCGTAACTGAAATAAACAGAATGGTCCGCCGGGGCGCGGTCTTTAGCTCGGCGTACGCGCGCGCGATTTCCAACAGCGCCGCCGTTCCGGAAGCGTTGTCCGCCGCGCCATGGTAGATGTTTTCGCCGTTCACGGGCGGGCCGATCCCGAAGTGATCCCAATGAGCGGTATAAATCACGTATTGATTCTTCAGCACGGGATCGCTTCCGGTTCGTTTCGCGATCACATTGTGAGAATCAATCGTGCGGATCGTGTTGTGGATTTCGAGGTGGGCGTTCATCCCCAGCAGAACCGGATGAAAATCCCGGGTCGCCGCCTGCTGTTTCAGATTTTCGTAATCGAGGCCTGCCGCACCGAAAATCTCCCGCGCCTTTTCATGCGAGATCCACCCCTCCGCTGCGGCCCGGCCCATGCCCTTGTCGGCCGACTGGAGGCTGAACGATTCGCCGCTCCAACTATTTCGCACAACTTCCCAGGGATAGCCCGCCGGCGCCGTCTCATGGACGATCAGACATCCCGCTGCCCCCAATTCCGCTGCCTTCTCATATTTGTAGGTCCAACGTCCGTAATACGTCATCGCTTTCCCGCCAAACATCGCGTCATCCAGCACGGGCGGATTGCCTTTCGTGACCGGCGGATCGTTGACGAGCACGACGATCACTTTCCCTTTCACGTCCACACCCTTGAAATCGTCCCATTTGTATTCGGGCGCCTGCACGCCGTAGCCGACGAAAATCATCGGCGCGTCAAGAGTTACGGAGTCCGCCACGCGTCTCGTCACCGCTACGAAATCATCGCGGTATGCTGCGTGGATCGTCTTTCCGTGTCCGGCGAACGTCATCTCCATATTCGGGTCCGGCCGAATCCCCACGAGAGGCACATTTTGCAAGTACGTCCCGTCGGGATTGCCGGGCTCGAGTCCCGCGGCGCGATAGTGTTCCTGCAAATAGGCAATGGTCTTGGTTTCGCCTTCGGTGCCCGGCCCGCGCCCCTGGAATTCGTTCGACGAAAGCACGCGGATGTGGGCCAGCAACCGATCGGCTGAAAAGGAGGGCGCTGCCGAACTCTGCGGTCTGGGGGCGGCGCGCGCGACAACTACAGCGCCAAGCACAGTCAGTAGCATCGCCGCAGTGAATAGCGGCACCTCGCGTGATCCCCCAATCCTTCGTTCCATTTTGTACTCCAAACGAACAACCTCGAAAACGCGTGCGATTGTACTCCCATTTCGCATGCTCCGAGCCTCGTGAAATGGGGGACGGATTGGAAACAGGGAAGGGCGAAAACCAATTTCTGGACCTTGGGCCCTCTCGGTGTAAAATCCAGCGGAATGGACAAACGACCAACCGTCGAGCAGGCAAGTTCAGACTGCAAAATGGCCGATGCCATTCGATAAATTCAGAACCGGCCCGCGCGCCTATTGGGAACGCGGTCGCGAGCGCGGTTGCCGGAGACGGACCGAGGGAGTATTCATGAAAAAGCGAAAGACAGTGAAATCTTTGTTGTCGAGAAATCTTGGCATCGTCGTTGCGGCTGGTGTTCTTACGGTCGCGATGGCAACCGCGGGTCTCGCGCGATCCTCGGCTCATGCATCCAGGGCCGCAGCCGACAGCGGGGCGGCAGATGTATTGGGCATGGCATTCGATGGTCATCAGGTCTCGAACCTGGATCAGTCCATCAAATTCTATGAATTGCTCGACTTTAAGGTGACAAGCAAAACCGACTGGAAAGTCGACAAAGTGGCGAACGAGCTCGGAGGGACGAAGGGCGCGCAATCTCGTACGGCGGTCATGACGACGCAAAGCTCCGTTTCCGATAAGCCGTTCGACCTGATCCTGCGGGAATATAAAGGTATCGATCGCCAGGATTGGAGCAAGCTGACGTCGGCCGATCTCGGCGCAGGCCACATGGATCTTACCGTGATGGACGATTGCAACCCCGTGATGGATAAGCTCAAAGCGGTCGGGCTGCTGAAGGTTCCGCAGATGAATCTCCCGGGCGGTGGCGCAGCAGCCACCGGCCCGCGCAGGTTCGTATTCGTCCAGGATCCGGACGGCTGGTTCATCGAGCTCTTCGCGAAGATGAAGCCTGCGCCGGGCGCGCCGCCCGAGGGGCCGAAGGTTTCGAATTCCACCGCGACCCAACAGAATATCGAGAGGCTTGGTTCGCAGGCCGGTTTCAATCACATCGGGTTGAACGTGATTGACCCGGCTAAATCGCTGGCGTTTTATCAGGGCGTATTGGGCGGAGACTATCCGCCGTTGCCCGACCCCGCGCCGGCCGGAACCGCGCCGCGAATGACCATGCTCAACGGTTGGTTCCCGCAGGCGACTACCACCGGAAATGTGCGGCTCGAATTGCTCGGGTCTCCGCAAAATAGGGACAAGCAAGCTCCGGACCAGCACTTTGCCGACATCGGCGTCAACTATGTCGGCTTTCAGGTGACCGACCTGGATGCGGTTTACGCCAAGGCGAAGGCAGGCGGCGCCACGACCGTCTCGGATGGCGGAATCGTCAAGGTTAAGGACGGCCGCGCCGTGATGCTGCGCGACCCCGACGTTGGGGGATTCGTCGAACTATGGCAACCGGCGAAATAACGTAGAGGCTGTGACCAACGCGGAAAAATGGCGCGCCCGAGGGGACGATTTTAGAGCTTTTCTAGGTGACTTCGTGGCAGCCTTGCCCCAGATGGATATCCCCGCCGGATTGGGCCGATAGGCTGCGTTGGCCCCCGAGCGCTATGTGGCATTACGTGCGGCTTGGCAATCCCCGGGAGTTGCGCGGAGGCCCCAAGTGAGCTAACCTAGATTAGCTAAGGAGCTCCTATGGGCATCTTCACAATCCATCAAGCAAAAACAAACCTTTCCCGGCTGATTGAGAAGGCTTCCGAGGGGGAGGAAGTGATCATCGCACGCGGGTCAAAACCCGTGGCCCGGGTCGTCCCCGTCGGAGCGGTGAAGGGCAAACGCCAGCCGGGTTCGCTGAAAGGAAAGTTGCGCGTCGGGCCTGAGTTTTTTGAGCCGCTTCCGAAGAACGAATTGTCGAACTGGGAGTAGCCCTCTTGCGCGCTCTGCTTGATACCCACGCTTTGCTCTGGTGGCTCGCCGATGATCCGGCGCTATCCCATCCCGCTCGAAAGCTCATTGCGGAAACCAAGAACACGCTGATCGTAAGTGCAGCATCGGCTTGGGAAATTGCGATCAAGGTCAGATTGGGAAAACTGCCAACTGCAACGGAGCTGGCGGCGGATTTCTCTGGACTCATGAAACGTGAAGGTTTTGAATTGCTAGCCATTTCTGTAGAGCATGGCATTCGGGCTGGACTCTTGCCTGGTCCTCAAAAGGACCCATTCGACCGTATGCTGATTGCTCAGGCCCAAGCTGAAAATATACCGATCGTCAGCAATGAAGCAGCGTTTGAGAGCTATGGCGTTCGACGGCATTGGTGAAACCTTTGCCCGCACGTAGTGCATCGGGCGCCGTGAAGTCGGACCGCTTCGAAATGGCGCGCCCGGAGGGGTTCGAACCCCCGACCTTGTGCTCCGGAGGCACACGCTCTATCCATCTGAGCTACGGGCGCGCTCTTGTCGAGCGTGCTGATTTTACATGGCCCTGCGCGGCGTAGCAAAGTAATCCCCGGATCGAGCGGTCTCCAAATCTGCGCCTGCGGCGCAAGTCATTTCCCTCAGCGGCTAAAGCCCCACTCATCTTGCAAGACGTTCGTCGGATCTAAAGCTCCAACCCCCTAAGAACAGGAATTGACGAACACCCGAGGCTCAAACGAGGGCACCTCTCCGGACCCGGTCGCAGGCTTCGAGGCCATCGTGTGGCTGGGCGGCGCGATCGTGCCAGAGGGCGGCGCGTCCATCGAGTGGTATAATTCCGCCCCTTGAATCCCATCAACGAATCGCTGAGACATTGGCTGGAAACAGCCGGAACGCGCGGCGTGCGTATCCTTGTCATCATCCTGATCGCGATGATCCTGGCGCGCGCCCTGAAGGCGCTGACGACGCGGCTGGTGCAAAGTGCGAAGGGCCAAACGCGCGCTGCGCAAATGCGCGAGCAGCAGACGCGCACGATGGCTGGACTGGTTTATAGCGTCGGCGCCGCGGTCATCCTGGCAGCGGCGGTACTGATGGCACTTCCGGAGTTCGGCTTCGACGTGACGCCGTTCGAAGCTGCCGCCGCGGTAGGAAGCCTGGCGCTTGGTTTCGGCGCGCAGAGCCTGGTGAAAGACATCATCAACGGATTTTTCATTGTGCTCGAAGACCAGTACGTCGTCGGCGATCTGATTCAGGTGAACGGCGAAACGGGCCGTGTGGAATACCTCACCCTCCGGCGGACCGTGATTCGCAATGTGGCCGGCGCCATCGTCACCGTGCCGAATTCGCTGGTAGGCCAGGTCGCCAACCTGAGTCGCGACTGGTCACAGACGTTTGTGGACGTGACTGTTCCGTCCGATGAAATGGTTGAACGCGCGCTGACTACGCTCGAAAAAATCGCGGGGGATTTCCGCAACGATGCGCAGTGGTCCCCGGCGCTGGTGGACGGTCCGCGCGTGCTCGGCGTAGAGTCCCTGTCGCTCGATGGAACGGTATTGCGGCTTCAAGTCCGCACGGTCCTCAATCGCAAGGACGACGTGGCGCGAGAGCTTCGACGGCGCATCAAGCTGGCATTCGAGGCATCGTCCATACCGCTCAGTCACACGCATCACGTGCAACTGAAAGGCGCCACCGCACCGCAAACTTCATGAAATGCAGAAATCGTTTGCAGACTGCTTTCGTATCCGACCTTACACAAGGAGGAATCGATGGGGAAGGTAACGCATGACCAGGTCGACTTGATGCTCCGACTGTACGAGATGCGGCGTGAGCCACGCATGCGCGAGGCACGCGACTGGTACTTCACCAAGTTTCACCCGACATCGCTCGAAGATATCTCGAGGCAAGCCCCGATGGGCGGCCCGGAGAACGCCTACATGCGCATGGTGATCAGCTACTGGGAGATGGTAGCGAGCATCGTGAACCGCGGGCTGATTGACGAAGGATTTTTCTTTGAGAACACCGGCGAGCAGTGGTTGGTCTGGGACCGGATCAAGGCGTTTGTTCCAGCCATGCGCGCGCGCAGCAAGAATCCCCACCAGTATGGGAACCTCGAAAAGCATGTGAAGAAGCTCGAACTCTGGCGGAAAAAGCGCGCCCCGGGAATGAGCGAAGCCATGCGACAGATGATGATGCAAATGCAGCAGGCGGCTCCGAAAACATCTGGAGACTGAGCCCTCTCGCGCGAAGGGATGGTTCGACGATTAGGTGCCTATCGGCCCACCGCGACGAAATCAGAGCTTTGCCAGGTATGGGGCTAGGCTTCGCGGAGCGGAACCCAACATGGCTACAGGTGACACGGCATCCGCCAGTTTTCTGCTCGCCGCAGCAACCGAAAGCCTAGGTCTTGATAAAATCTCACATTAGACATAGTCTAGATGCTGGATGGACGCCCAGGCGATTAAACGGTCCTTGGAGGACAGCGGGTTGCGGTGCACTCCGCAGCGCTTTGCCGTGATGACATTCTTGATGAAACACAACAGTCATCCCACGGCGGCAGAAATCTTCGAAGCTGTGAATCGCATGGACCCGCGCTCTTCAAGGGCTACGACTTACAACAATCTGCGGGACTTGGTGCAGGCGGGTTTGGTGCGTGAAGTGGCAGTCGAGGGGCGCGCCGCGCGATTCGACGCAAAGGGCACGCGGCATCACCACTTCATCTGCGACCGTTGCGGCAATGTTGAAGACGTGGAGTGGTACGACGTGGCCAGGCCTACCTCGGTCTCGCTTGGTAAGCGGATTCTTCGCGAGTGCGAACTCATTTTCCGCGGGCTCTGCACGAAGTGCGCTCCACGGCACGCGTCCCGTTAGGTTTCGAAGGCGTGCAGACACCGTCACAGTTTTTTTGACTAACTTTTGACGAATTGAAAGAAGGAGAAAACTTTGTCGACCGAAGCGAAGTGCCCATTCACCGGCGGAACCCCTGCACAGATGAACCGAGATTGGTGGCCAAACCAGTTGAGCCTTCAGGTCCTCCACCAGCACTCCACGTTATCGAATCCGATGGGCGAGCAGTTCGACTACGCCCAGGAATTCAAGAGCTTGGATCTGAATGCTGTAATCAAAGACCTTCACGCCTTGATGACGGACTCGCAGGACTGGTGGCCGGCCGATTTTGGCCACTATGGTGGGTTCTTCATTCGAATGGCATGGCACAGCGCAGGAACGTACCGCATTGGCGACGGCCGCGGCGGCGCCGGAGCCGGCCAGCAGCGCTTCGCGCCGCTCAATAGCTGGCCGGACAACGTGAACCTCGACAAAGCGCGCCGACTGCTGTGGCCGATCAAACAGAAGTACGGCCGGAAGGTTTCCTGGGCCGACCTTATCATTCTCGCGGGCAACGTCGCCCTGGAGTCGATGGGCTTTAAGACCTTCGGTTTTGGGGGCGGGCGCGCGGATGTCTGGGAGCCCGAAGAGGACGTCTTCTGGGGCCCCGAGGGAAAGTGGCTGGCGGATGAGCGCTACAGCGGCGACCGCGATCTTCAGAATCCGCTTGCTGCCGTGCAAATGGGTCTGATCTACGTCAATCCGGAAGGTCCGAACGGCAAGCCGGATCCGCTTGCGGCGGCCAGGGATATTCGCGAAACGTTCCTGCGGATGGCAATGAACGACGAAGAAACGGTCGCGCTGATTGCGGGCGGTCACACATTCGGCAAGACCCACGGCGCCGGAGACACGGCACTGGTGGGCGCAGAGCCGGAGTCCGCCAGCATCGAGGAGCAGGGTCTCGGCTGGAAGAGCAAATTCGGAACGGGCAAAGGGGGCGACGCGATCGGTAGCGGCCTCGAAGTGACTTGGACGACGACCCCCACAAAGTGGAGCAACAACTTCTTCGAGAACCTGTTCGGCTACGAATGGGAACTGACCAAGAGCCCGGCGGGTGCGCATCAGTGGAGACCGAAGAACGGAGCTGGCGCGGGTACGGTGCCGGATGCGCACGATCGATCAAAGCGTCGCGCGCCATCCATGTTGACTACCGACCTTGCCTTGCGGCTCGACCCCGCATACGAAAAGATTTCACGGCGCTTCTATGAGCATCCGGATCAGTTAGCCGACGCGTTTGCCCGTGCGTGGTTCAAGCTAACGCACCGCGACATGGGCCCGATCGTACGCTATCTCGGTCCGCTCGTTCCGAAGGAGACGCTGCCGTGGCAAGACCCGATCCCCGCTGTGAATCATCCGCTAATCGGGGAGCAGGACGCTGCAGCGCTGAAGGCAAGAATCCTTGCATCAGGGCTGTCCGTTTCCCAGCTGGTTTCGACGGCGTGGGCGTCGGCGTCGACGTTTCGCGGCTCTGACAGGCGCGGTGGAGCGAACGGCGCTCGCATTCGCCTCTCGCCGCAGAAGGACTGGGCAGTCAATCAGCCAGCTGAGTTGGCGAAGGTGCTGCAGAAGCTCGAGGTGATCCAAACGGAGTTCAACGCTTCACAGTCCGGTGGGAAGAAGGTTTCGCTTGCGGACCTGATTGTTCTCGGCGGCTTTGCGGCTGTTGAGACAGCCGCAAAGGCCGCCGGGCACGACGTGAAAGTCCCCTTCACGCCGGGGCGTATGGACGCGTCGCAAGAGCAGACCGACATCGAATCCTTCGCGCCGCTCGAACCGACCGCAGATGGGTTCCGCAACTATCTCAACGGCAACCGCCGCCTATCGCCTGAGGAGCTATTGGTGGATCGGGCGCAATTGCTGAGGCTGACGGCGCCTGAGATGACGGTCCTCGTCGGCGGCCTGCGCGTTCTCGGTGCAAATGTCTGGAAGTCCACACATGGCGTCTTCACCAATCGGCCACAGACGCTGACGAACGACTTCTTCGTCAATTTGCTCGACATGGGCACACAGTGGCAGCCGTCCGCTAGCTCAGAAGGTGTGTACGAGGGGCTCGACCGCAAGACGAACCAAGTTAAGTGGACCGGCACACGCGTCGACCTGGTTTTCGGTTCGCACTCTCAGCTGCGCGCCCTGGCGGAAGCCTATGCGTGCTCCGACTCCAAGGAGAAGTTCGTGAAAGACTTCGTGAAGGCGTGGACCAAAGTGATGAACCACGATCGCTTCGACCTCGCCTGAGCTCGGCGAAAACGAAAGCTGTCAAGCTCGTGCTGTTGCCGTTGTTTGGATTGGTTTCTTATCGAAGTCTATAAGAATGTTGCTTCAAAGGAGGCAGCACCCGCGGACAAGCGCTTTCAGAAATTTGTACACAAGATGCCAGCCAGTCTGGTCATGTCGGACAAGACCACCTCGTAACATGGCAGTTTCAGAAACGGGTCACACCAAACAGAAAACCTAAGTTCCAATGAACTAAAGCCCGCTCCCGAAAATCGTCAGCCCCGGTGATCCGCCCTCGCCAAGGGTCCCTGTTTCCATATCAGGAAACTTTGTTCTATAGGAAACTTTTCCTGTACAAACAGTTTCCAATTTGCGAAAATAAAGGCATGCAGAACACATCTGGCCAATTCGAGACAACCATCCTTCAAGCGCTCCGGAATCAAATTCCCGTCCGGGACCTCCCAGGAGTGCGCATCCGCACGGTCCGCCAACAACCCCAGGAGCGTTTCGACGTCAGTTTTGAAGTCGAATCCGGCGCCAGCCGTGTGCTCGTCTTTGGTGAAATTAAGCAAACCTTATCCCCGAAGCTCTTGCAAGAAATCGCCCCGTGGATTAGACGCATGAAGGCGCTGCGCCCAGGCGTCGCTTTTGCCTTGATTTCATCCACACTTACCCCGAGGTCGCAGGCATACGCCATCGAGAACGGTATCGATTTTCTGGACCTCGATGGCAACATTTCGATCAACGTTCCCGGTACATTTACGCTCCAGCGGCTGGGCATCCGCAATAAAAAATCGAACGCCGCACCGAACATACTCCCCGCCACAAATGTTTTCTCCGGCCGGTCGTCTCGAGTATTACGAGTCTTACTCGAAAAGCCAAAACCCCGGATCTTGACCGAAATCGCGGACGAGATGGCCGCCGAGACCACGCGATTCCAGCAAGCATTCTCAGCACCGCAGTTCCAGTTCGCGATTACTTTAGGCGCTATATCCAAAGCAATTTCCAGCCTCGACGAACAACTCTGGATTCGCCGCCAAGGCTCCTCAATCGTGGTCCCAGAACCCCGTCGCCTTCTGATCGAGTGGGCCGAGAAGTACAAGGAACGCTACCGTTGGCGCCTGCGCAGTTCCTTCGAGGTGTCAAACCCATTCGGAAGCTCAATCAACGAAATCTCCGAGGGCCTGAAACCTCTGATACGCGATCCCTACGCATTCACAGGCGCAGCGGCCGCCGGCGATGCGCCATTTGTTGACCTCGATCGCATCGAGGCTTTTCTTCTCGCCCCCAAAGATGACCGCACGCTCCGTCAGCTCGATCAGCGTCCTCGGCTAGGGCCACTCCTACGTTTCATCTACCCGTACGACTCGGGAGTTTTCATGTACGCCACCTTCGATGCTTCCATCCCTAGAGTGTCGAACATCCAAGCGTATCTCGATCTTTATGCTCAGGGCGGACGCGATCTCAAACAAGCCGACTACCTGTTGGAGAATGCCATTGAACCACGCTGGAAAGCCGCATGATCCCTGAGCCGCAGCGGACCTACGTTCTTGAACTTATTGCCGCGCTAGGACCCGCGGCGAACGATTTCATTCTCGCCGGCGCCCAGGCCATAAAATTCACTGTTACTGGAGCGCGCGGCACCAAGGATGTCGATTTCCTTCTCAACGTCACTGCCTTACGAGAGGAACCGCTGCAACTCGCCACTATCCTAGGAAATCTCGGTTACCAGCCAATTGAAGGAGCTCGCAACTTCCAATTTGAAAAGCCCATTCCCAATAGCTCCGAAACAATGCGCATCGAATTTATGGCGCCTGAGGAATACAAGCGAAGGACTGACTTCCGAGTAGACGTTCAGAAGGGCGTCCATGCCCGCGCCTGCGTAGGCGGATCGATCGCGGTAGCAGAATCGAATCTCCACCCACTCGACGGCAAATTACCCGCCGGCGAGAACTTCTCGGCCCAGGTACGCGTCACAAAACCTCACGCCCTTGTCATGCTCAAGGCACTGGCGCTAGCGGACCGTTATGACAATATTCGTGGCGCACGCGAGGCTCGCCATGACCGGGAGGAGGCGCAGACCCATGCCGCGGACATCGTTGCAATCCTCACCGCCCAAACAAATGCGATCGAGTTTACCGTGAACTTCGTGAACCAATTTCGAAGCGATCCCGAGCTCGGCATTCGAGTCCTCCGCATTCTGCGGGGCTTCTTTCGAGACGCCGGGGCGCCCGGTCTCATAGTCTATATGGAACATCTCGCAGCCAAAGCACCTGCTGATCGACACACGCAAGACGCATTCCGCCATGAAGTTGACCGGGCCCAGCGGCTCGTATCCACCGTACTTCCCCCCTCGGCTTTCTTTGCCGTGGCCGCGGCCATCGACGACTGTTGCAATTGGAACCGACTACCGGCGCTCGTCGAAGCCTTCTTTTCCGGGTTGGAGAGCGCTCGGATTCCAGTCACAGACGACCTTGCGCTGCAGTTTCTCCCCTCCTCGGCTTTCGGTCGAGCGTTTAACTCGGGTGATATACTTCTCGGAAATGCCTCCGAAGCATTGCAGGGTGTGGCAATGGAGCAACGATGTTTGTTGAGAGGATATCTCACCATTACAAGCTCTAGCCTAAGGACAATCGAAGCGCTTTACTCGAAATTCCCTTACACGCTCCGAGACTAGCCTCTGGTATTTTCCTTATCCCGCCTCCCGAACTGGTCGTCCTATAGCAGATCTTTTCTTTCTCAATTCCCTCAATCTTCGTTCTGCGACGAACGAGTTGAGCGTCAGAACGGTCCACACCTGGCAACGGAGCCCTAGCTAAGATATTCTCCATAGGGTATTGGCTTCGCCATGCGTGGCCGAGATCTGATGTCAGTCGTTGTTTCTGCTTGACAATTCGGAAAGATGATATAGGCTACTCATGATTGATGGGAAGTTTACGACTTCCGAGGCTGCCCGACACGTCGGCATCAGCTTGGCGACGATTAACCGATGGATAGCTGCCGGTAAAGTGAAAGCGCCCGGCCCTACTTTGATTGGAGCCGTCGGGTATCGTCTCTGGTCGGCGGAAGAGATCCAAGACCTAAGGGCACTCAAGAAGAAGATCTATTGGAAAGGCGGCGGTCGCAAGAGAGGCAATCGACCGAGGAAGTAGGCAAACGGGACGCGCCGGTGTTACTAGCACCGAACGCGCCCCTAACCAAGTCGCACGTATGAGGTGCAACGATGGCTGCAACAGAAGTTATCCGGTTCCATTTCTGCACGCAAGCAGTGTCCCGCGTGCAGTCACCTACCCTAAAATCCACCTCGCTGTTCGAGCATTCGCCGCCCGCAGTCTAGCTCGTTCGTCCATACGGTCCGTCTCATCCGTCTTCCCACCTTGCGGGGATAGGTGTGTTCCGACAGCCCGCCAACCGTACCAGCGGCCCGCTCCGATCGCGGGCGGAAAGAAGGCTCGAATGCAAAAGGCCCATCTGTATGAAGCAATTCTGCTGGTGAACCGAGGAATTGACGAAGCAGTTCAAGGACTGGAGCGGCTCAAGCGCACGAGGGATTTCGGTATGGACTCCGCCTGCTTCGATGAAAAAGTGATCCTATTTGAGACTCATCGCGCGTCGCTGAATTCGTATTTCTGCAACAACATCGGCAGGAATGAGGACCGGGATGGTGCCCGATTCGAGCGGAAGCATCGCGAATACGAGAAGGACGCCCTCGACGAAATCCAAGTCTATCGAGACCTCCAGGCTGTCGAGGAACGTCGGCGGATTGAGGGCAAGCCGCCCAAGGTGCGTTTCTTTAGTGGGGAAGAACAGAAGGAATGGGAGCGGCAGTACCCGAAATCACGAGAGGTTGTCGGCGGCGAAGCCCATCCCGTGGCGGGGGGACAGCCGTGAAACTCCACGTCCTACAAGAGTTCCTGGACCTGAATCAGGCGTTCGAGAGCGTCGTCCGCGGGCTCGAACGCACGCAAAGGCTGACGCTATTCGACAAAGAGGATCTCCACTACACCCGCGCGGAGATCGAGAGCGCCCGCGCCGATGCCAACCGAGAGTTCTTAGACAAGCTCGGGGAAATCGTCGAGCAGGACTCCACGTTGGCCTACAAATTCTGCCGGCAACACGACCGAAAGACCAAAGACCCGTTCGATCTTTACCTCGAAATCAAAGAACGCGAGGAGGCCCGCAGGAAGAAGGGATTGCCTCCTCGCGTCGTGCTGCTGCCCGGTTGGGACCAGGACGACGAGGAACAGGCAAAGAAACGGGCTGCAGACAAGCGCAGGAAGGCCACGAGGAAACCCAAACCGAGCTCCGTGAAGTCCGCACGGCAAGTCCAAACCGGCGCCGCTCGGACGCCAGACAGGAAGAAGTGACCCAGGGCAAAAAGCAAATCAGCTGCGAAGCCGGACGTTCAGCGACCAGGCAAACAATACCCCGGCGTCAGAGGGAAGATCGTGGAATGGGCCGAACATGTCTTTGAAGAAGGAATGCTCTATGTTCGTGTCCGGTTTAACGACCAGACGGAGCTCTGTTGGGCGCTCCAGACGGCCCATGTGATCCTCGAAGCCGACCTCGGCGACTGGAAGACAGGAGACTTCAAGCAACTCGCTGTATTCGTGCAGAACGAAAGCGACTTCGGGTAATGCTCAGTCTCGGTTGGCTCTCTGAAGGATTGGGAGCTGAAGAGGAAGAATTCGGCCTTGGAGCGGGGTCCGACTCCGAGGACCTTGCCGAGTCGGAGAAAGCAGCGAGAGAATGATCGCGAACCTGTCGTTTGCAAGCGATGGCGATGCTCGCCCCCAATTCAGCTGGCTCAATCAGAATGGAGATTCTGGTAGGGACACCGGTTGTAGTTTGAGCTACGAAAGACACACTAGATCGAAACAAATTCTCGAACAAAACGGCCTCGTGGATGGTCTTCATGGGTGAGGGCAGACAGTTGGTGGCGGGAGAGCTGATTCTGGGCGAGGCTCGGACGGCTGCGCGCGGCGAAGACGAGGCAGTCGAGAACCTCGTGAAAGAGCACGCGAGATTCGTCTATCGAATCGCGTACGCGGTGCTGCGCGGGCATCACGACGCGGAAGATGCGGTGCAGGAGACATTCTTGCGCGTGCTGCGGTACGGCAGGCGGCTTCCGACGGTGGAAAATCCGAAGACGTGGCTGGCGCGGATCGCTTGGCGTGTGGCCATTGACCGAAGCAGGAGCCGAAGACGCAAGCGAGAGGTGACGCTTGAGACTTCCGATCGCGCGTTTCAGGAGATTCCGGCGCCGGACGCAGCTGCCGACAAAGTGCTAGAGGGCGCACGGATTGGGGCGGCGGTCGAGAAGTTGATCGCGGGGCTGCCGAAGAAATTGCGCGAGCCGCTGGTCCTTTCGACGATCGAGGAGATGTCGCCGCGCGCGGCGGGTACGGTGCTGGGAATTAGTGAGGCTGCGGTGCGGTCGCGAGTGTTTCGGGCGCGGCAGATCTTGAAAGAGAAACTGGCAGCTCAAGTGGAGCGGAAGTGAGGAGTGGCGATATGCAAGACGAGAATTCCGACCGCGACCTTGATGCGGCGCTAGCGACGTATGCGACCATCGAGCCGCGGGCGGGTCTAGAGCAGCGCGTTTTGGCGAATCTCCGAGCGGAGCGGCAGCGCCTTGCGGCGCGCGGATGGCGGCGATGGCCGGCGCTCGTCGCACTAGCGGTGGCAGTTTTGATTGCGGTGGTCTCGGCGAGTTGGCGGATTACGAGTAAGGCATTCAACGCTGCGACAGCGTCGGGCAGCGCATCGCGTGAAGGCGTCGCGAATGATTCACGACCTGGGGTTGCGGCACGGAGCAATGTCGGAAAGCCTGCGTTAGAAAGTGGGAGTTTGCACGAGCGTGCGCAGTCAACCGGGCACGCGAAGGGTGCGGTGGCGAATCATCTTGGCGCGCACGAGTCGCCGCAAACAGAAACGGCAGCCGAAGCGGCGCCAAAATTGGAACGATTTCCGGCGCCGGAGCCGCTGAGCGAGCAGGAGAAACTGCTAGTGCGATTTGTGGAAGATAATCCGCAGGACGCGGCGCTTGTTGCCGAGGCCAGGGCCGAGCAATTGCAGCGCGAGGATGAAGAGATGAACGAGTTTGGCCGCGGAGCAGAGCGCGTGCAGCAAGAACGATAAGAGAGGAATTTGGGAGCGAGGAGAGCAGAGATGATCAAAAAAGGATCGTGGGCGGCGGCATCTATGGCGGCGCTCTTTTCTTGCGTTGTGATCGCGTCGGCGCTGGCGCAGGATGTGGCTCCGCCCAAAGCCGAAGCAACGCCTCAGGCGCAAACACCGCCGCGCTCATATCGGCTTGACTACACGCTAACGGAGCTGGCGGACGGCAAGAAAATCGACTCGCGGCAATATTCGATCAGCGTGGGTGGCGGGACCCAAAGCGGGCGACCGTGGCAAGGACAATTGCAAATTGGCACGAAGGTCCCTGCGGGCATGAAGAGTGACGGCACGAATCAATACCTTGATGTAGGCACCAAGATTAGCGGTGTCATCAGCATGCGTGACGGCGCGCAGGTGCTGGAAACCAATTGCGATGTCTCGAGCGTGGCCCCGGATGAAGCCAAGGTCGATGGCCGCCCGATCTTGCGTACGCTTTTCATAAGAAACGAAACGCCTGTCGTGGTGGGCAAAGCGGTGACGGTAGCGACGGCGGATGATCCCAACTCCAAGCGGAAGTTCCAGCTTGAGGTGACGGTGACGGAGATCAAGTAGCGGCGGCGGGATCACCGCAAATCCGCAGCGAGTTACTTGCCGAGATGGAGAACAATTTCTTGCGGTGACCCTCGGGCCCCAACCCCTTCCATGAGAAGGCCGGTCAGTATCCAATCGGTTCGGTCAAGAAAACCCGTTCTTCATCCTTAGTCGCCTGAATAACCGCATTGTCGCCATTGTTCTCGACTCACAAACACTAATTTATTATGATGCCGACTCATTCCACCTTCTCTCGGCCCTCGTTCACTCGGCGGGAGGAACTTTGAGCACTTCTGCCGCGCCAGCGCAGATCGAGCATCTGAAATCTCCCAGAATCAGTGGCGTCTCTTCGTCCTTGTCCTGCTCCTGTTGGTGGCCGGAGCGATAGTCCGTTCCGCCATAGCAACCCGGTTGGATGGCTTCACCATTGATGAGGCCTATCACATCGCTGCTGGTGTCTCTTACGTGCGCTACGCCGATTTTCGCATCAATCCAGAGCATCCGCCGCTCGTCAAACTTTGGGTGGGAAGCCTTATCTCCACAACGGGCTTTCAACTGAGCAGCATCCGCCAATTCACTGACAAGAGAGATGAGCGCAATTTCACGGAGGAAGACGTCTACCTCAATAATGACTTTAATTCCGTGCAGCGACGCGCCCGGATTGCGATGTGGACGCTGAACGGGTTGCTGTTGGCGGCCCTGGCCTTCGCCGTGCGCAGGACCTTTGGTCCTGGCGTAGCGCTTGGGACATTGCTCTTTCTCGCGATTGACCCGACTGTGGGTGCGCATTTGCCCGTGGTGATGACGGATTTACCCGTTTCGCTGCTGTCCGGGACCGCTATCGTCCTGGCCGTCTCGGCCTTCCAAAACTGGGCTTGGAGGGATCTCATCGCATGCTCTATCGCCCTCGGACTAGCCCTTGCGACCAAGCATTCCGCACCTATCTTTTTCATCTTCGTCGTTCTGATCGGCGCCATTCTTGCGCTCGTTCGGCCGGACTCGCGATCTCAGAATTCCCGATTCTCTCGACTCGCGAAGGTATCGGCAGTTGCCGTCGGTGCACTAATGATTCTGTGGGGCCTTTATTTATTTCGATTTGCCGAGAGCAGTACAGGGCGCGAAGTCTTCAATCGTCCACTCGCAGACAAGATCGCCGACGTGCGCTCGCCGGTCTATCGCTTTGTGCTGAACGCAATGACGTCGAGCCATGTGGTGCCACGCGCTTACATTTGGGGTTTCGCCGATACGATCAGGGCCGGCCTTGAGGGACGCGTCGAACCGATCAGGGCTTTTGGCCGCGCGTATATCGGGACGGCACCGAGATATTTTTTCCCGGCAATGATTGCTCTCAAGCTCCCGATTGGCCTGAGCGTTCTCGTTGTGGTGGGCTTATTCATGTTCTTCGCGCGCCGCTTGCCCTCTGAGCAAACCATAGGGTTCGCGATCGTACTGGCAGCATCGGTTCTGTTCTTGCTGGTCCTCGCCCTCGGTTCTACGTATGGCGGAATCCGCCACGCGCTTCCCGTTGTTGTTTTTCTTGCAACTTTTGGAGGACTCGCCGTGCAGATGGCACTTTCCTCCGATTCCAAACTGTTGAAAGGATTCGTAGCGGCGGCACTGGTTGCGGCTGCGGCATCTGCTCTGCCTGCCATGCGCCCGTGGGAGTACTTCAACGAGATCATAGGAGGCACAAAGAATGGCTACTTATACTTCAGTGACGAGGGGGTTGATCTCGGGCAACGCGCCAAGGAACTCGCCGACTACTATCACCGGGTTCTGGAACCGTCGGGCGAAATTCCCATCGTCTTTTACGGACCGATCGCTGAATCCGAGGAAAGGGCGCTGGGCGTGGATTGGCTTGGCCGGGATGAAAAACGCGATGAAACTCGTCTTGGCTCGCAGATTTTTTCTGGAACTGTGCTAATGGATGCCCGGTTCCTGGGTAAGTTCCCTTTCTGGGACAGTTCATCCCTGCTCGACACCGTTCCGAGCGCCCGCTTCGGGAATTTGGTGGTCCTTCGAGGGAAATGTGCCTGCGGCGCAATTCTGGCCCCGGGACCCTACGAGGATGCCGTCTCAAAGATTTACGCCGAGAAGCCGGATTTGGAGGGAGCAGAACAATTGTTGAGGGAGTCGCTGGCCCTTGATCCTAGCCCGTTTTTCGTGCACATCGAACTAGGCAACGTTTGCCTAAAACGTGGCTCGCGTGACTGCGCTTTGCATGCTTACTCCGACGCATTGCAACGCGTTCGGGACGATGCCGAACTCCAGCGCTCGATTGACGAACAAATCAAACGAGTGTCTTCGGAACCTCTGGGCCAAGTCCCTGAATTGAGAGATCCGTTTCTGGAGTGACTCTTGTGGAAGGTTAACTGAAAGGCAGGCGGGGAACGCAGTTCAGAGCAGCACCACGTAATGATTTCGTCGATGGCATGACCGGATGATTCTTGAGAACTGGCTGCTAGCGAGCGAAGCACCGCATTCTTCGACAGCTCCAAGTCGGATAGCCTTAGTATTGCTTTCGCCTTTGGGAGTTTCGGCACCTTTTGATGTTCCATACTGGCGGCCTCCCACGCCGCGGTCAGTAGGGTCGTTCAATTAGAGGCTGTTGTTCTCGAACCGCGTTGCTGGACACTTTCCCGGTCGCCGACAATCGTCAATGCGAGCGACGCGGTTTACACTCTGTCGTTAGGCGGGAGCTCTGGCCGGTCGGGCGGCTGAGATTCATGCCGCGCACCCGACCAACAGTGGACTCGCTGAGTTACAGCGCGCGTTGCCGGCAGGTGCGGGCGTTGGGTGGAGACTAATACGACTTTATGCCATTGCCGCACGATCGTCTGGCACTAGCTGTCGGAGACGCGTCTGGCAAAGGCCCCGCCGCCGCGTTGATGATAACGAATGTCCAGTTCTCACTTCGCACCGCGGCGTTGTTCACCTGAAACGACGGGCCGGCCGTACTCACGGCGGTAAATCGCCAGGTTTGCGCATCATCGCTCGAAGTTCGATTCGCCACATTGTTGTTCTACGGCGTTTTCGATGGTGCAACGCGCAGGCTGAAGTATGTTAATGCAGGCCACAGTCCCCCAATCGTCATTCGACGTGACAGGTCGATCGTTTGGCTCAGAGCCGGTGGCTTGCCCGTCGGAATATTTCCGAATTCGGCCAATGAATACCGCGCATGGTACCGGACTTTTGGGCCACGCCTCGGCAGACTTGACGAATCAGAGTGGGCGGAAGTCTCGCGCGACCTTGTCGGTCGTAGCCTGACTTAGCCCAGCCTCTTTGGCATGACTTGACCAGTTGTCGATGGCGGACCTGACCTCCGCAAGCAGATCGTTTGCCCGTCGAACGCCGAAGCGTTCTGCCTCGGCCAAAAGATCCGCGCGCGCAATGTCATCGAACTTCCCGTTCACGCTCATCAGGTGTTGATACGTCCATTTGCCGCTAGGATTATGCGCGTGCGTCACGTCGTAGGCGGGTGCTAACTGCCATAGCTGGCCCTGTTTCAGGAGGAAGCTGAAATTCTTTGTGTGATCGTCACAGTTTCTAGACATCACATTGAACGCCATGCGCCGAAATGTTTGGCCGATGAATTCGTCGCCGAGATTCAATTCCGAGACAGCCATGAAGAGTTGCGAATAAGAATGCGTGCCGCGCTGCTTGTAGTCCAAGTGACTGAGGGCGCAAAGTGTTTGCAGGTGGTGCTTGATCGTTCGGCCTTTCACCATGTCGCGATCAAACCGTCGCGTCATGAAGTGGGCCCGGCCGTTTTCTTCTAGGAGACGGCAAGGGGACATGAGGATTCCGGCTTGCGTCGCCATTTTGTAGTACGCGAATTCGACGCGACCGTAGTCCGCACCTGTACCCAATTCAAAGTCCTTGCCGATGCCGTCAAACTTAAGGATCCAAGGCTCGAATCCGGGAGCTATATCAAACTGGCCGCTTCGAATCTGCTGCGTCGCCGCGTTCCAAGCAACGACTGCTTTGGCGCGGGCGCCACCCGCCGACGTGCCCACCCGAATGATGTTCGCCAGCGCCGCTTTAGCATAAGCATCCTCCGATAAATCGCCTTCCACTAATTTCCTCGCATCTTCCACAAGCGACTTCATTTGCAAAGGAGCCTTGCTTTCCCGACGGGATCCCAGCGTCGGCCTGAACTCGAGCGCACCCATGCCTCGTTTGCCCATGTACGCCAGACGGTCGAGCGTCGTTACATTTTTCTTCGAAATGCCTCTTTCGGCCATCCAAGCATCAATGAGAGCATTACCGAAATCATCCGGCAGCGCGTCCGCTATCATTCCAGGTAAGCGCTGATAGGTGGCCTCTGGGAGATTGGGAAAGATGAAAGTTTCACGACGATCGTCAAGAGGCATCGTCAGCGGAGCCAACTCGGTGGCCAGCCGCTTCCACGAAGGTTCATAGGCGAACACGTAGAATCCAAGTCGCTCGTCTCGCGCCAAGGCCCCCACACGTTCTCCCCACATTCGAACTTCTATGACTGGGATGTTCAAGAGCCCTATTTCCTTGTGCTTCGCGAACGACGAACTCGTTGCGGCGGCTTGCTGCTACGTAGCAAGGCAAGAGGATTCACCGTAGGCTCGGGTGCCAAAATCTCGATGCCTTCGAGATAATTGAGCGCCTTTAAAGTGCGCAGCAGCGTTTGAACCGACGACCCGTGCCCCCCCTCGAGATTTTGCAATGCCCCCCGCGTTATGCCGGCTTTCTCCGCAATCGTCCTTTGATCGAGATTTCTCGACAGACGCAATTGGCGCAGCCTTCTGCCTAGTTCTTCTTGTAGTTCCGCGATAGACCTAAATTGGATATCTCTCATAGCACATAATTATAGGCTTTATTCATACTTATTGCAATAAGGCCTTTAAATACAGTCCTTAAATGTGTACGTTTTAAGATCATAATTACAGGCTTTATAAACAAACTACGCACCTAAAGCACACATTTATAGGCTATACATATATAACATACCCCATCTTCTCCCGTGATCCGCCACCCCTGAAGGTCTATTGGCTCTGTTGACATCATCGATTCGACATTAAGAATTTGAGATCGCCGATTCGTCAAATTTATTGTTTGCTACCTAGGCAGGAGGCGTAATGGTCGAGGGTGCTGGCCAACGCCGAGTAACCGTCGTTGATCCGCGAGAAGCGATTCTGGGAATCGAGTCTTCCTTTTGGAGGGAACAGGTAAGGGAGAAGAGGTTTCCGCGCAGTGCGCTAGCGGTAGATTTCCCTGCGGTGGCCGATGCGGAGAACCAACACCAGCAGGCAGTCGTCTTCAATCTTCACAATGAGCCGGTAATCACCCATGCGGTATTTCCAGAACTCACCTAGCCGCGAGCCGTGCAGCGCCTTTCCGATGCTGCGCGGATCATCCAGTTTGGCGACGCGCTCTTCAAGGAACTTCAGGATGCGCTTGCGGTGCTGAGCGTCGAGCTTGCCGAGTTCCCGGTCCGCCGACTCTGACAGCTCAACGCGGTAGGCCATGACGTTTCAAGGCGTCTCGGAGCGGGATGGTCCGCTCTTCGCCGTCGCGGATGCGTTCCAGAGCGCCTTCGGCAAGATACAAGTCCTCGATATCCTCCAAGTGTTCGAGGATGGCTTCGCGCACGTAGTAGGTCTTGGTGCGCCCGGTGCGCCGGGCGAGCTTTTCCAGGCGTTTTTCGATGGACTGCGGAAGTCGAATGGCTAGCATATGCCCTCGCTATACAAGTATAGCAGAGATTGGTCAGGCGCGAACACCGGGTTTTGCGACGTCTCCAGTAATGCGCCATTATCGGACGCGGCCTCGCACTGCACGAGCCTAATTCCGCCTCAACCCTTAGGGGCTTTTCAGAAACGACACAATGTATTGTGGTTATGATGGAGGCGCGGGTGGGAATCGGAGCCGTATGTATCTCTAAAACAAAAGATTTACGGCGTTTGTGAAACTACAGAATTGAATGGAATTCGCCGAATCAATGGACTCCGTTCAAAATCGTACAAATTGCAACCATCGTTTAGCCGCGAGAAGCGATTCTGGGAATCGAGTCTTCCTTTTGGAGGGAACAGGTAAGGGAGAAGAGGTTTCCGCGCAGTGCGCTAGCGGTAGATTTCTCTGCGGTGGCCGATGCGGAGAACCAACACCAGCAGGCGGTCGTCTTCAATCTTCGCAATCAGCCGGTAATCACCCACGCGGTATTTCCAGTTGCCTTCTGCGACAGTGGCACCGTTCGTGAGGATACGTGATTCGCGCCTTTAGGATGGATCAAAGAGCTTTAGACTCTTCCGCGCGGACGCGAATAAGGATTTCCAGCGAGCAAAATCTCCGACATTTTCTGTTACGAGCGTCGCCCCCGCCCCGACGGCCTCCACCGCAATCAGTAAATCGCGGAAATGATGGGCAAAATCCATTTTTCCGAACACGCTTCGCGCTCGACGCAGCAGAATTCCTGTCTCGGTCCAGCCTGCCGCGGTCGGTGATGAGAAGTGGCCCAAGGCGCGGTGCGCCTGACAAAGCTCGTCCAAGAGGCGCTTCTCCATAACGCTATGCGTGCCCGCATAAAGTTCTGCCGCCACAACCGCAGTCAAGATCGTCCGCTGGAAAATCCGCGCGTCATCGCCAAGCCAGACATAGTTTTCTCCTCGGCTGAACCGAATGTAAATACCCGTATCGAAGAGAAGCGAACCAGCAGGCAGGACGCTCATCTCTTCTTCGCTCGAGCGCGCCCGAGGACATCCTCGGGACCACCGAGCTTTCGCAAGCTTCGCAGCGCCGCGAGACCCGTTTCCACTGCCAGTCGCTCGTCGACAGCTCGGCGAACCGCTTCAGAATTGCTGCGAGACTGGAGGGCCTTGCGAAGGCGTCGAATTTTTCCGGTCTCCAGCAGAAGATTCGTACGTGTTAACGCTGCTTTGCTCATACCGATCTCTTTTCATTGTGTAGTTTCATTAGTGATTATACACAACTTCTTGCTCTCTTTTTATCAGGGAAATTGACGGAGGCGCGGGTGGGAATCGGAGTCGTACGTATCACCCGGATAAAGGACTTAGGGCACTTGCAAAACTACAGAATTGAATGGAATTGATCGATTCGATGGATTCTGTACAAAATTGTTCAAATTTGACGCTCATGTGGTGACGCCTCTGAAATCACCCCGTTTCTCGAAGATGCGAGTAGGCGTTTGCAGCAGTCTGATCGACAAAAGCGGTCTTCGGCTACCAGCTGCGCCGCGCGTGTTTCTTTCTTACCGGCGAAGTCTTACGTTTGAGCACGCGCATGTCTGCGACGCGACTTGCGCGGAGGATCGTCTTCGGGCAGCTCAGACAGCACGACGGGCGCACGATCGGGGAATTCAGCAACGATGCGAACCCTGCCGCCCATAGCCTTGACCGTGCTGCGGAGAGTAGAAAGTAGCAGATCGCTGCGCTTTTCGAGGCGGGAAACACTGTCTTGGGTGATTCCTAGAGTCTTGGCGACGCGGGCCTGGGTGAGCTTGCGGGCCTTTCGGAGGTCACGCAAGCTCATTTCCTCCGCGATTATTTCAGCCGCTCGACCTTCGACCTTCTTGCGCTCGGCTGGGCTCAGCCTCCGAATGATTTCGTTCACGTTCACGGGCATGGTTACCTTCCGATCCGGGCAAGATGGGCGTCAAAACGCTCATCGGCCTTCTTTATCAGTTCGCGATAGAAGCGCTTCTTGCTCCCGCCGGATTTGTCTCCCGCCACAAGTAGGATTGCCTTGCGCCTGGGGTCAAAAGCGAAAGCTACTCGCCACTCACCATCCGCACCGCTGAATCGTAGTTCCTTCATATTGGCGTAACGAGAGCCGTTGAGAGTATCGACGCGCGGCCGCCCCAACTGTGGACCCAACTCCTTGAGAACGAGCGAAAGTGCCAGAACCTCAGTCCGCACGTCTTCATGAAGCTCGTCGAATTCGGGCTTGAATTCATCGGCCAGCTCAACCGCCCATTGCACACTACTAAATATGACATGTAGGACATAATGTAGTCAAGTACATATTTGAGCGATTGTGCCGGAGGCGATGGAGGCGCGGGTGGGAATCGAACCCACGAATGAAGGTTTTGCAGACCTCTCCCTTCCCACTTGGGTACCGCGCCTCGGACGCACAGTATAGCGAAACAGCGATGTGGATTCAGCACGCAATGGCCGGCCTCGCGGCGCTATATCGTGGCTGCCGAGATCCGAATACAACTACATGCTGCAACAAGGCCGGCGCAACGGAGAGGGCTTCGCCTGTCAAGTTCTTACGTCAGAGCGAAGGCTCCGACCCCGTAGATTTCTTGCCTGATGAAGACGCGGCATGGCGCCAAGAATAGGCGCCGGGCACGGCATGCCGTGCGCCCAGCAAACCTTCGCCATGCACGCACTGCGGTTCCGTAAGAGAGCTCCCATCGCTTAGAAAACCGGAGCCGATGGACCCCGAAGTTTAATCTCAGACGCGACCCAATCACCGAACGGCTTCTCCGCGGGCGCCGTTCGCGCTAGAGTGTTTGGAGCTGTCGCGCTGAGAAGAAAGGCTTCTGAAGCGAATGGTGATGAGTCCCATGGTGTGGCTGGCGGCTGGCGTGGCTGGAATCGTGATTGTAGCGTTGATGCTGCGCGCGGCGGGCCGGCGTTCGGAGACCCAATTGACGGCGGTGCGGCAGGAAATGCAAAGTTCGCTCGCCGCCCAGCTGCAGGCCGTCGCCGGGCAGCTGAATCATTTGATGCAGGGTGTCACGCAGCAGCTCGGGCAGGTCCGCCAGGAACTAATGTCCGGCGTCGCTTCGACGGGGCAGTTGAATGCGGAAGCGCAGCGGGATGTCGCCAAACAACTGAAATCCTCCACCGACGCGCTGGCGCAGATGCACCAGAAAGTCGGAGAGCTGCAGCAAACAAGCCTCGATCTTTCGAAAGCCACGCAAACCCTCCAGTCCGTTTTGGGCGGAGCGAAGACCCGCGGGTCGCTTGGTGAGATCGCGCTTGAGGGTCTGCTGGCGGATGCGCTTCCGCAGGCCGCCTACGCGACGCAATATCGCTTTGCTTCGACGGGCGCGATCGTGGATGCCATCGTGCGAAGCGGAGATCACCTTCTCCCGATTGATTCTAAATTCCCGCTGGAGGCCTACCGGCGCCTGACGGAGGAAGGAAACGACGCGCGGCGCGATTTCTCCTTGGCGGTCCGCAAGCACGCCGATTCTGTCGCCGAGAAATACATTCTGCCGGACGAACATACGTTTGATTACGCGCTGATGTTCGTGCCCTCCGAAAGCGTCTATTACGAGCTACTGATGACCGAGGATCCGAAGCACGGGCGGCTCGAGGAGTATTGCCGCGGGAAGCGCGTTTTCCCCGTCTCGCCGAACAGCTTCTTCGCGTTTCTGGGCGCGGTTGCGGTCAGTTTGAAGGGACAGCAGATTGAGGAAAGCGCGCGACATCTGGTCGCAAGCCTCGCGGGAGTGACCAAACAGGTTGACACGTTCGCCGAGGTTTACGAAAGGCTCGGCACCCATCTTCGTCACGCGCAGCAGAGCTACGAAGATGCCGACAGCAAACTGAACCGTGCGCGGAATTCCCTGGAGCAGATGTCGCAGGGAGCGCTCCCGGAAGACGCCGCGGCACCGAAGGTCCTTGAGGGTGGCTCGGACGAATAGGCGCTCGTTAGAGGGCTTCATACGCTGCGTTCAGCAGAGTGCGAAAATCTCCGGCCATCGTTTGCTTCAAAATCCCGCCAAGTTGGGCACGTACGATTTGTGAATCGCGAGGATGACGCGCCAGCCGCCTGGCAGATGCCTGCACGCCATTTTGCAATTCCTTCGGTGCCAACGACGCTGCGGCCAGCAGATATCGCTGCGCACTAGGTAGGTCTGACGCGCCGAGCAGCCGTGCTCGGAAGGAATAATCTCCGGAGCGAATCGCCTCGACTTGGAGTGCGGCGTCATTCCGCGGGCCGCCGGTCGTCAACAATTCTTGCGTGTCGCCGCGCACGAATCGAAGCACACCAGGTGTTTCGTTTTCCACCACAATGGCCAGCTTTTGATCCGAGCCGCGCACGCCCACATCCAGCACCGATTTTCTTTCCGGCAGCAGCGCCGGCTGGGGTTCACTAAAATCGAGCGCCACAAGAGTCGTGCTCGCGGTCGCCTGCGTTCCGGGAGATTCCACGGAAACCTTCGCCGGGCCGGGAGTGGCCTTCTGACTCGGAAGCGCGACAAGGCATTCGGGCGAAGCCGCGAGCACCAGTGCAGGCTCGTCGTTGATATGCACCGAATCGGCGTCGGCTTCGCCGCGAAGCGCCGGGCTGCAAATCCAGAAGCGGTCGCGCACGGAAACAAACGCGGGCAGAGTGGTGTCCTTTGGCTCACTCCCTCCGACCGCGCGATCAATCAGCGCCGCGACGGAAGCACCCGAGCCTTTCGCCAGCAAATAGTCGCCCGACGCGGGCACCGTGAACAGGGCGCGCCCGGTGCGGTCGGTTTTTAGCGTCTGGCCGTCGCCAAGAGTGACCGTCACTCCGGCGGCGAGCTTTCCATCCACTCCGAGGACGGCGAGGGTCGCCGGGTGGCCCGCCATAAGTCTTGGGGGAAGGACGATTGTGACGGTCCAGGTTGTGTAGAGATTGGACTGGACTTGGGCCCGTGAGGAAGGCAAGCACGCCACGGCAATTCCACACAGCAAGCTTGTGCCGACCCACGCGCAGATGCGGGCGGTGATACGGCGAGCCGATGCGGATTTCATTTTTTGTCGTCGCACGAGAGATTAGTCGTCGAGGCGCACGACGAAGGTAGTCAATTGTTCGCTGGAGCGCAACTGGTCGGCAAGGCGTTGCGCGGCGTCCTCGGATGGCAACCTACCTACGCGCACACGGTAGAAGATTCCATTCGCCGTATCAAACATCGCAACGGTCACGGGAGAATAGCGCGCCGCGAGCTGCGCCCGGAAACGTTCGGCGTTTTCCTGCGACTGAAAAGCACCCACCTGCACGCCGAAGAATCCCGCTTGCGGATTCGGGCCGCCGAGAATCTCAAGCCGCACGGGGGCCGTACCGTTTCCGACCATGTCAATTGCTTGCGCGGCCGAAAGCGAAAGATCAATCACGCGATTCGCAACGAATGGACCGCGGTCCGTGATGCGCACCTCGGTTTGCTTTCCATTGCGGAGGTTGGTCACGCGGACGATCGCGCCAAATGGCAGCGTGCGGTGCGCCGCGGTGAACTGATGCATGTCGTAGACTTCGCCGTTCGAAGTGCGGCGCCCATTGAATGGATCGCCGTACCACGACGCCACGCCCTCTTCCGTGTATTGGCCCGGAATGGCGGGCTGGCGTTCGATGGCCGGGGGCGCGCCCGAGGGTGGCGAAGGCGCTTCCGTGTTTGGAACGGACCCTACCGGCGGGGCCTGCACGGGCGGCTGCGTGGTGTTCGTGCGGTGTGCGCATCCCGCGGAAATGATCAACGCGCAGGCCAGCACAACCGCCAGCCGCGCGGGACATGCGGCGACGGCGCGGCTGAAAGCGCCGTTCGGATTTGGTGGGCACTCCGCAGGCCATACGGAGCACTTCACGCGGCTTCCCGATTCACTTGTTTGCACTCAACTTGGGTATTATAGGAACGCTGGCACATTCCCGCAAGGAACCCTATTGGCCCTGTCGCCGCAGATGCGTTGGAAATTCGATCAGTTCCGCAAAAAAATGAGCGGGACGCTTGGCGCCGAAACCGAGCAGCCACGCCCTCAACTTTGCCCGGCGTGCCGCACACTGGTTGGGGCGGGCGCGAAGCGCTGCCACCAGTGTGGCGCGAGCATGACGTTTTCGATGGCCGCGGCCAGCCGATCGCTCGGCCGCTGGATGCCGGCGACATCGCCAGCCACATACGGAATACTTACACTCAGCTGCCTCGTTTTCCTCGTGAGCCTGCTGGTGACCATGCGCGAAAGTGGTTTTCAGACGCCGGGCGGCGGTGGTTTGTCGAGCCTGTTCAATTTCGGAGGGATCAGCGGTGGCGTACTTCAGCGCCTGGGCGCGTCGCTGCCGCTGCCTTACAACGTAGCGCAGCCTTGGCGATTTGTGACGGCGGTATTCCTCCACGGCAGCATTCTCCACATCGTGTTCAACATGTGGGTGCTCCTGGATATCGGCCCGCAAATCGAAGAGCTGTACGGCTCGGCGCGCTACCTATTTATCTACGTTGTGACCGGAATTGGCGGATATCTGGTTAGCAGCGCAATCGGTCATTTCAGCGTCGGCGGCTCCGGAGCGCTTCTCGGTCTGATCGGCGTGCTTCTGGCAATGACGACGGGACGGCGAGCCGCGGGAATGCAAATGCTGCGCAGCCAACTGATCCGCTGGCTGATTTACATCGGCATATGGGGTTTGCTGTTTCCGGGAATCGATAACTGGGCGCATGGTGGAGGGCTTGCTACGGGATTCATCCTCGGCAAGATTCTGATTGACCGCCCGCCGGCGACGCCGGAGGAGCGGAAGCTGGCATATGCGCTCGGCTGGGCGGCAGCGCTGATCGTCGGAGTCAGTTTTGCGTTTATGATCTTCGGAAATCTTCGGGGGGGCTAGCTCGCAGCAGGAGCGGCCGCCCTATTGTCCGGCGTTCAGTTGACGCGACACGACGATGCTGTAATGCAATCCTGAAGTAATCACCAGGGCCGCGACACAATAGCCGCAAATCTCCCGCGCCGTCGACAGGCCTTTGCCGCCCCACGCGGCCATCACGAGAACCATCACGATCAGCAGAATCTCAAAGAATGTCGTCAGCTTGCCCCAAATGCTCGGCGGAAACGGCCGGTAGCCAACCGTCAGCAGAATCACTGCGCAGGCGACCAGCAGCAGCACGTCGCGACCTAAAACCAGAATCGCCAGCCACCAGCCGATCTTGTCCTTGAGCGCCAACACAAAATACGACGACGACATCAGCAGCTTGTCCGCGATGGGATCCAGGTATGCGCCGAGCGCCGTTTTCTGATTTAGCGAGCGCGCCAGCCATCCGTCGAGCCCATCGGTCAATCCGCCGGCGACGAGAATAGCGAGAGCCAGAAAGTAGCGGTCGTATTTGATCGCAATGATAAAAAAAGGCAGGAATGCGAGGCGGAGAAATGTCAGCTCATTCGGAACCGTAAAGATGCGGTTTTGCATTGTCTTTCCGGCTTCCTCGCGCGAACTACCGAGAGCGCTCCATCAGACGAACTGAGCGAGATACTCCGCCAGCGAGCGGCCCACTTTCTTCTCGAACATTTCGGCCAGCGAAGGAATCGAACCGCGCGCTTCGTCCAGTGCAATCCGCTCGATTCGCACCATGGGGAAAAACAGCGTCGGCAATCCGATGCGGTCGCCCTCCGGGTGCACCACCTGGATGACGAAATCGTCGAACGAGCCTAGATCAATTCCGCGCATCGTCACTCCGGCGTGCGAAATATCGAGCAGTTCGCCCCAGAGCCTTTCCTTCGGGCTGTGCAAGCTCAGGACCACGATCGAATGCGGCTGCATCGGTTCTCCTGGAAACTTTCAACGTGCCGGAATCAGGTCGAAATCGTCTTCAGATCGGGAGCCCGCAGCAGCGTGGGCTCGGTTACCTTCTGGACTGCTTCCGGCGTGACGCCCAGCGCCACTTCTCGCAGCACGAGTCCCTTTGGCGTTACCTCAATCACCGCCAGATCCGTCACGATCAAATCCACTACCTGGATGCCTGTTGGCGGCAGCGTGCACGTCTTCATGATTTTTGGGCCGCCATCCTTGGTCGCATGCTCCATGGCGATGATCACGCGCTTCGTGCCCGCCACTAGATCCATCGCGCCGCCCATGCCCTTCAACATTTTCCCGGGGACGGCCCAGTTCGCGAGCGTGCCCTTTTCGTCTACCTGCAGCGCGCCGAGCACGCTCACATCAATGTGGCCGCCGCGGATCATCGCAAATGAATCGGAGCTGGAAAAATAACAGCAGCCGGGAATTTCCGTCACCGGTTCCTTCCCCGCGTTAATGAGATCCGGGTCGTCTTCGCCTTCATAGGGATAAGGACCGATTCCGAGCATGCCGTTCTCGGATTGCAGGATCACGTCGATACCTTCGGGAAGATAGTTCGGAACCAGCGTGGGGATTCCAATCCCAAGGTTGACGTAGTAACCATCGCGCAGTTCCTCGGCCACGCGTCGCGCGATGAATTCTCGCTTGTCCATTTGAGGGGGCACTACGCCCCTCGCTTTCGCTTCGGGCCAGGCTCGGTCGGTTTCAGATAGTTCGTACCCTGGAAGATCGCGTCCACAAAAATTCCCGGCGTGTGAACGCTATCCGGTTCCAGCTGCCCTAGCTCAACGATTTCCTCGACCTCGGCCATCACGTAGTCCGCAGCCGTCGCCACGACGGGGTTGAAATTGCGCGCTGTCTTCCGGTAAACCAAATTGCCCCAGCGATCGCCTTTCCACGCCTTCACGAAAGCGAAATCGCCGCGCAATGCGGGAACGAGTAGGTGCGGCCGGCCGTTGAATTCGCGCACTTCCTTGCCCTCGGCAACCATCGTGCCGTAGCCGGTGGGCGTGAAGAACGCCGGAATTCCGGCGCCTGCCGCGCGCATCCGCTCGGCGAGCGTGCCTTGAGGATTGAGCTCTATTTCGATCTCGTTATTCAGCGCGAGTTTCTCGAAGAATTTATTGCTCCCCACATAGCTCGCGATCAATTTCTTGATCTGCCGATTTTCGAGCAATACGCCGATACCGAAACCGTCGGTGCCCGGATTGTTCGACGCAACGGTGAGATTTTTCGTGCCTTGCCGCCGCAGCGCATTGATCAGATTTTCCGGAGCCCCGCAGGTGCCAAACGCGCCCATCAGGATCGTCGCGCCATCCTTCACGCGGCCGATGACCGCCTCGGCATTCGCTACGCGCTTATCCATCGAGCCTTGTCCCTTTCTAGTGCGACTGCGGAAACCCGGAGTGTACTACAATTAAACGGGATGCCGCGGCGTCCGCGCGCTACGTGCCTCGCTTGCCGTTCCCCTGGCTCCCGGCGCGTTTGAGCGCGCGAATTCGAGTGGCCACCGCGATCGCGGCGTCATTCGGTGTCGCAGCCTTCTCGATTTCGGCGACCAGAGCCGATCCGATGACTGCCGCATCGGCGATCCCTCCGAGTGCGGACATATGTTCAAGCGACGAAATTCCAAAACCAACCGCGAGCGGCAGCTTCGTGAAGCGCCGCACACGCCGCGCCAGTGCCGGCAGATCCTCGGGCAGCAGGGCGCGTTCGCCCGTCACGCCCGTGCGCGAAATTAAGTACAGGAATCCAGTCGAGCACTCCGCGATCAACGCCAGGCGCGCGTCGGTCGATGTGGGCGCCGCGAGAAAAATCGTGTCCAAACCACGCGCGTGCACGATGGCGCGGTATTCGACCGCTTCCTCCGGCGTCAAATCCGTCGCCAGAACGCCGTCCGCTCCGGCCGCGCGCGCTCGATCGGCGAACGTCTCGATGCCCATTTGCAGAATCGGATTGAAGTAACTGAACAGCACCAGCGGAACCTGGGTATGTGCGCGAAGGCTGCGCACAAGCTCGATTACGCCCGCGAGAGTCGTCCCCCCGCGCACGGCGCGTTCGCTCGCGCGCTGAATCGTCGGCCCGTCTGCGACTGGGTCGCTGAACGGCACGCCCAGCTCGATCACATCCGCGCCTGCCTCCGCGGCGGCCAGCACGATTTTTTCGGTTGCATCGAGCGAAGGGTCCCCCGCCGTGAAGTACGCGACAAGGCCCAGCTCGCCAGCCTCGGCAAGCTCCCGAAAGCGCCGACGGATTCGCCCCTCGGTTCTTCCGGCGAGCGTGTGCGCCGCAGGATCCGACTGGGGAATGGCGGCGTCAGACATAACGAGAAAGAGTTTCCATGTCTTTGTCGCCGCGGCCGGAGAGATTCAGTATGACGATCTCATTTTTCTTCATTTTTGGTGCGCGCTTCGCCAGTTCCGCAATCGCGTGCGCGGACTCGAGCGCCGGGATGATTCCTTCGGTGCGCGCCAGCATCTTCGCTGCCGCGATGGCTTCGTCGTCCATCACCGCCGTGTATTCGGCGCGGCCCTGTTCCGCGAGCCAGGCATGTTCCGGCCCGACCGCTGCGTAATCAAGCCCCGCCGAGACGGAGTGCGTGGTGGCGATTTGTCCGTCGGCAGTTTGCAGCACGTATGTATAGGTCCCCTGCAGCACTCCCGGGCGCGAGCCCGCGAATCCTTCGACCGCCGCAAGCCGGGCAGCATGCTCGCCGAGAGATTTTCCCCGGCCGCCCGCTTCGACGCCAACCATCTTCACACTCGGATCACCCAGGAACGCATGAAAGAGTCCAATTGAATTCGAGCCGCCGCCCACACACGCGAATAGATAATCCGGCAGCCGTTTTTCCAAGCGCTGTATTTGTTCGCGGGCCTCTTCACCGATTATTTTCTGGAAATCGCGCACGATCATCGGATAGGGATGCGCGCCCAGCACGGACCCGAGCAAGTAGTGCGAAGCCCGCACGTGCGTTACCCAATCGCGCATCGCTTCGTTGATGGCGTCTTTTAGCGTCTTGCTGCCCGCGTCCACACCGATCACCTCCGCGCCCAGCAAGCGCATGCGATCCACGTTGAGCCGCTGGCGCCCCATATCCTCGGTGCCCATGTACACGGTGCACGTCAACCCGAGGCGGGCCGCAACGGTGGCAGTCGCGACACCGTGCTGCCCCGCGCCCGTTTCCGCAATCACGCGCTTCTTTCCCATGCGCACGGCCAGGAGACCCTGCCCGAGGCAATTATTGATTTTGTGCGCGCCGGTGTGGAGCAAGTCTTCGCGCTTCAAATAAATGCGGGCGCCTCCCAGATTTTCGGTGAGCCGCGAGGCAAACTGAAGCGGCGTGGGACGGCCCGCGAAATTGTGGAGCAGCGAATCGAGCTCGGCTTGAAAGCGGCTGTCCGCGCACGCCTCCGCGTATACTCGTTCGAGTTCTTCGAGCGGCGCCATCAGCGTCTCAGGAACGTATCGGCCGCCATAGGGCCCGTAGCGGCCGCGCTCCCGCACCACGTTTGCGGTGTAACTCATCGCGCCGCCTTTTTTCGAGTCGCCTTCACCGCTTTCGCGAAAGCTTTCATTCTTGCCGCATCCTTCTTGCCCGGTTTGGCTTCCACGCCGCTGCACACGTCCACTGCGTACGGTTTTGCAGCGCGAATCGCGTCGCCGACATTTTCCGGCGTTAGCCCTCCCGCCAGAAAAATGCGCCCGTGCCGTTTCGCGCGACGCGCGATCTGCCAATCAAACGTTTTGCCCGTCCCTCCGCGCGCACTTCGGTCGAAACCGTCGAGCAAAATTGCGCTGGCACGCTTAAACGCGGCGAGCTGGGCCTGGCGAAACGGTCTTCGGACGCGCACGGCCTTGATCACGCGAACCGAACGCCCCAACCGCGCGACCATCGCAGGCGATTCCTCGCCACTCAGTTGCAGCTGATCGAGCCCGACCGTCCGCGCGATTTCGAGCATCTTCGATTCCGATTCGTTCACGAAAATTCCCACGGCCGATACGCCCTTTGGCAGCCGCCGCACCATCCGCTGCGCCTTGGCCGGCGATATGTAGCGCGGGCTGCCCTGGTAAAAATTGAAGCCGAGCAGGTCTGCGCCGCCTTCGATCGCCCGCCGCGCGTCCGGCCAATTCGTGATCCCGCAGATTTTGACTTTTACCATGGCCGTCAGGAAGCGGTACGCCCCGCGCCGGTTGCTCCGATCAAATGCTCGAGCGGTACCGCCGGGTCGGCCTCCTTCATCAGACGCTCGCCCACCAGGAACGCATCAAACCCTGCGCTTCGGAGCCGGGCTAGATCCTCATGCGTGCGCAGGCCGGACTCGCTGACGGCGATGCATTCTTCGGGCACACTGTCGATGAGCTCGAGCGACGTCTCGATGCGCACCTTAAAATCGCGCAGGTCGCGATTGTTTACGCCGATGATGCGCGCTCCGGCGGCGACCGCGCGGCTGAGTTCCTCACGCGAATGCACTTCAACCAGCGGCTCCATCTTCAGCGAGCGCCCGAGTTCCAGAAGTTCGCCTAGCGTCTTATCATCCAAAATCGCGGTGATCAGCAGATACGCATCGGCTCCCGCTGCGCGGGCCTCCCAAATCTGCCACGGGTCAATGATGAAATCCTTTCGCAGGATGGGAATCCCCGCGGCCTTTTTCGCGGCCTTCAAATCGGAGAGCGAGCCGAGAAAAAATTCCTCCTCCGTCAGCACGGAAAGCGCCGCGGCGCCTGCCCCTGCCAGGCTTGCCGCCAGTGTCGCAGGCGCGTAGTCCTCGCGCAGAACTCCCCGGGAGGGAGAAGCCTTCTTCAGCTCCGCGATCACGTTGTATGCATCGCGAGCGAGCGCGGCCGCAAAATCCCGCGGCGGTTCGATCTGGTCCACGGCCATTTTTAGCGCCACATCGGGCAACACACGTTTCCGGTGCGCGATGGATTCGCGCCGTCGACCGACAATCCGATCAAGGATCGTCATTCCGGGTGAGCTGGTTTCCATGAGCAGAGAGGCCCGCTATCCCATGCTAGCCGCGCGCCTGCGGGGTGTCAATTTGACGCGTGAGTGGGCGCGGATGCGAGAAGCGGTTCCGAAAATCGGATGGGAATTCCGAAATTCGAGCCGCCGAAACCCTTGAGGACGGCAAACGTGACGCCGATTACCTTTCCGTCCTTGTTGAAGAGCGGCCCACCGGAGCCGCCGGAGGTGGTCTGCGCGTCGAACACAATTTTGTCCGGTAGGATGTCCCCGATATGGCCCTGCGTGATGAGCGGGTGAATCAAATTGCGGCGCGCGAGTTCGTTCAAAACCTCCGAGACGTCGCTTCCGCTGTGCGATACGATCTGTTGCGCCGTATCTTCATCGGTGCGCGCCAGGATTGCCGCGAGTCCCGTTGCGTAGCCCATCAAAACGACTGGATCGCCAGTGACGGCCGCTCCCTTGCCGGAATCGATCGTAAGGATGGGGCGTTTCAGGTCCTGCATCTTGATTCGCATCGTGGCCAAATCAGCGTTTTTCGAAATCTCCTCGATCTCCGTGTTGAACGCGCGCGGATCACCCGGAAAATACGCGCGGATGGACGATATTTCGGCCGTGAATCCCTGGCTGGTCAGATCGCTCAACTCGTCATTGTCCCACCAGGGTTGCGCGACGTGCCTGTTCGTGACGATCCGTCCCTCGGGGCCAGCCGGAAATCCCGTGCCGAACACGTCGATTCGCACTTCGGGCCCGTTGCCCTCTAGCGTCAACACGGGATTGCCGTCGCTATCCTGCAATGGCTCTCCCTGTTGGTTCAGGCCTGCGTAGCGCAGCCGCTGCCCGCTCTGCTGATTGCGGAACGCCACCGCGACGTGCAGCAAGCACACGCTGTCCACATCCGCGCGAATCAGATTTTGAGCGGAATCGCCTTCCTGCTCGATGCGTTTCAGTCGCGCATTGGTGTCGTCGAGTTCCTTTCGAAGCTCCGCGCCTTCGTCCGAACTTGCACCGGCCATTTTAGTTTTGAGGTCGGTGACCTGCTTTTGCAGCTCATCTTTCCCGGCGGGCGCCGCTCCCGCCACGCCCTGCTCGCCGCGCAACTTGCGCGCTTCGGCCATCAAATCCTGCTGGTGCACGAACCCGCGTTCCAATCGCGCGATCGTGGTGGTGTTGAACTTCATGTTCTTTTGGGCGCTATGTGCAAAAAGAAAATAAGTTCCAGCCATCACCACTGCGATCGCGAATACGCCGGCCAGCCCCATTTTCAAGCGCCGGTTCAGCGATACTGCGTCGCTGCTCATTTTCTCCGTGACCGCGAGCGCGTCAAAAGCCGTGTGCGCGATCTGCTGTCCTTCCTCGGCCAGGCGCATCTTGGCCACAAGCTGCTGATCCGCGCGTAGCACGCGCAATTGCGCGCGGATGCGGGCCAACAGCTCCGCCGCCTCCCATGGCCGTGAAATCGCGTCGTCGGCACCGAGGTCCAGGCCCGCGGCGCGCTCGCCCGCTCCAGCACGCGTCAGCAGAATCACGCGGACGGATTCCGTCATAGCGGAGCCGCGAATTGTGGCCACCATCTCGTGGACACTGAATGCGTCCGCATCGGACAACGCGGCGTCGAGCACCAGCAGGTCCGTCCCCGGCTGGCGCGCGGCATCGAGCCCTTCGCGCGCCGTAGCAAATCCAAGGACTTCGTAACCGGCGCTCTCGATGGCCGCCAGCAAGAGGCCGCGGCTGACCGCATCCGCCTCCACAACCACGATTTTTTCGCGCGCTTTAGTCATTGAATCGAATCGCTTTCACGATCTCCTGCCTTAGCCATCCTAGAAGAAATCAGCCGAACTGCAAAGCGATCGTCCCGTTCAGAGGCGAGCGGCGTGGCACGATCCTCGCCGGGTGCTAACCTAGCCTCGTGCGTCGGGCCTACAATCCTTAGAGCCATGATCGAACGATCAGGTTCCGAAAAAGAATTCACGGGAATCGCGGCTTCCGAGAGGGACGATTGGACGCGCTCGAACAGCTGAATCGAGAGATCGTGCAGTGCCGGGCGTGCCCGCGACTGGTGCGCTACCGCGAGAAAATCGCGCGCGAAAAGCGTCTCGCCTTTCGCACCTGGGAATATTGGGGAAAACCCGTTCCGGGCTTTGGGGATCCGCGCGGGAAGCTCCTCATTCTTGGGCTGGCGCCCGCGGCGCATGGCGCAAACCGCACCGGGCGCATGTTCACCGGCGACCGCTCGGGCGATTTTCTCTATGAGGCGCTCAATCGCGCCAGGTTCGCCAATCAGCCGCGCTCAGCGAACCGCGAGGACGGACTCGCTCTTGAAAACGCTTACATGGCGGCGACGCTTCGCTGCGCTCCGCCGGCGAACAAACCGCTGCGATCGGAACTTGTGAACTGCCGCCCATATTTCGAGCGAGAACTGGAGATTCTGCGCCCGCGCGCCATCCTCGCCCTGGGCGGAATCGCGACGCGCGCGTATCTGGGGCTGCTGAAGAGCCGCGGCGATATTCAGAGTGCCGCTGCGTTTCCATTCAGGCACGGCGCGAGTTACGCGCTGCCCGGCGATTTGCCGCGCCTGTTCGTCTCCTACCATCCGAGCCAGCAAAATACGTTCACGGGCAAGCTGACACAAGTTATGCTGTCACGCGTCCTGCGCGATATTCGGCGATTTCTCGAGAAGGATTCCTCCGCATGAGCACCGAAACGAACGCCGGCCCGGAACCCATCATCGAATTTCGTGCCGCCGGCTACCGACTGCCGAACGGCTTGGCGCTGCTGCACGAGGTCAGTTTTACGGTGCGGCGTGGCGAGACCTTGGTGCTGCTGGGCCGCAGCGGCGCCGGAAAAACAACGGCGCTCAAGCTCATCAACCGTCTGCTCGAGCCAACCAGTGGCTCGGTGCTCATCGAAGGCCGGTCCACTCTGGACTGGGACCCCATCCCGCTGCGCCGCCACATCGGTTATGTGATTCAGGACACCGGCCTGTTCCCCCATTACACGGTCGAGCAGAATATTTCTCTGGTTCCGCGCCTTGAAGGCTGGACCGCCCAGCGCATTCGCTCGCGAGCGCAGGAGCTACTGGCGCTCGTCGGCCTCGACTCCGGACAATTCCTTCCACGCTATCCACAGGAGCTGTCAGGCGGCCAGCGGCAGAGAATCGGTGTCGCGCGGGCGCTTGCCGCCGATCCACCGATTCTGCTGATGGACGAGCCATTCGGCGCTCTCGATCCGCTCACGCGCATGGAGATTCGCCGCGAGTTCCTCGCGCTTCAGGAACGGCTCAAGAAAACCATCGTCATCGTTACCCACGACACCAGTGAGGCGCTCCTGCTCGGCACGCGAATTGGCCTGATGGAGGACGGAGCGCTGAAGGGGCTCTACTCGCCGAAAGGTTTTCTGCGTTCCCGCGAACCCGTAGCTGCCGCATACGTGGAGCAGTTGCACACCTTGGAAGAATTCGAGAGGGGCCAATGAACGGAATGGGATTTTTTTCGCAGCACGCCGGCGAAATACTGCAGGCGACGCTCGAGCACGTCTGGCTCGTCGGCGCGACGATGCTGCTGGCCATTGCCATCGGCGTGCCGCTCGGAATTCTGGTGGCGCGACGGCCGTGGCTTTCCAAGCCAATCCTCGGCGGCGCCAACATCGCGGAAACAGTTCCGAGCCTCGCGCTGCTTGGCTTCTTGCTTCCGGCACCCTGGCTCGGCGAACGGGCCGACCGCATCGCCATTACTGCGCTGACGCTGTACGCCCTGCTGCCCATCATTCGCAACACCGCTGCGGGAATTACCGGAGTGGACCCTGCCGTCCGCGAAGCTGCCCGCGGCATGGGCATGACCTCGCGCCAGATTCTGTTGCAGGTGGAACTTCCGCTATCGCTTTCAACCGTGCTTGCGGGAATTCGCGTGGCAACCGTGCTGACGATCGGTGTCGCGACGATTGCGGCGGCGGTAGGCGCCGGCGGACTAGGCGAATTCATCTTTCGCGGCCTCGCCATGGTGAACAATCAACTGATTCTCGCGGGCGCGATTCCAGCAGCCGCTCTCGCGCTGCTGGCCGATTTCTGCCTCAGCGTCCTCGAACGCCGCCTGCGGCCTGCGCGGTGACGTCGCCATGAATCGTGTCCGCGCGCGCATACCCGTCGTCGCGATCCCTTTATTCGCGGCGCTGTTGATTGGGTGCAGTGCGCGCCGGGCCGACACCATCGTCGTGGGCTCGAAGAATTTTCCGGAGCAGGCGCTACTGGGGGAGATTCTGGCGCAGCATTTGGAGGCGCGCACCCACCTGCGCGTCGAGCGCCGCTTCTATCTCGCCGGAAGTTACATCTGCCAGCAGGCGCTGCTCGCCGGCCGCATTGATACCTACGTTGAATACACCGGCACGGCGCTGACCGCGATCCTGCACGATCCCATCGAAAGCGATCCGACGACAGTCTTTTCAAAAGTACAACAGGAGTACGAGAAGCGATTTCACCTCGCAGTGCTGCCCTCGCTAGGATTCAACAACACTTTCGCGATCGTGGTGCGCGGAGAAGACGCGCGTCGGCTGCACGTCGCCACTCTTACTGAAGCCGCGCCCTACGCGCGCGACTGGCGCGCCGGTTTTGGCTACGAGTTCATGGAGCGACCGGACGGATATCCCGGCCTCGCGCGCGTTTACGGCCTGCAATTCTCCGCCAAGCCGCGAATTCTGGATCTTGGCCTGCTCTATCGCGCGTTGCTCGATAAGCAAGTGGACTTGGTCGCCGGAAACTCGACCGACGGATTGCTCGCCGCGCGAGATTTGGCAGTTCTCGCAGACGACAAGCATTACTTCCCGCCGTATGAAGCGGTGCCGATTGTGCGGGAAGATGCTCTTGCCGAGCATCCCGAGGTGCGCGCGGCGATTGCCGAGCTGGCCGGGAAAATCACCGACGCGCAGATGCAGAAGATGAATTACGCCGTGGCGGGCCAGGGTCGCGACGCCACCCGAGTGGCTCGCGAATTCCTGCATTCGCAAGGACTTGACTGATTCACAGGCCGGAACAGCGCAGGCGCCCGAAAAGAATCAGTTCACGACCTTCGATTTCTCAAGCTCCTGGGCTAGGCTGTCTCGCGTGAATATTTCCTGGTACAAAAGCGGTCGGACGAGGTGATCGAGCGCTTCCGCGGTTGGCGACAAACCGAAGGAATCGGAAGCCCCGGACAAGCTGATGTCAAACGCTGCCGTGGCAACAACAGATTGCCAGCATCGGACCAGCGAGAGGTTACGCCGGCGAGCGTGCGGCTTATTCAGATTCCTGAAGCGTCTTGAAATGAGCTTCAAGGGCCTCGCAATACTTGTGCTCGGCTTCGAGTTCGGCTTGCAGTTTCCTGACGAGAAGCTCGAGGCGGCGAATCTCGTTGCGCAACTTCTGAGATTCCGCGGATGTGGGTGCGGATCTGGGTGCGAGACGCGCGGGGGGATCAACCGGCGCAGCGACGATTGGCTTCGGCGCCGCCACAACGGGAGCGCTAACCGCTCGCGGGGTGACGGGACTCGCCACCGGAGCCGCGGGGCCAGGAGAAAACAGACCAGACAATGTTTGCAAAGAAGCGCGCGACGGTTCCGGCGAATCGCCCGCTGAAGATTCAAGTGTGCTGCCGGCGGATTTCGGGTTCAGCAGATTCTTCACGCGAGCGATCAGATCCTGCGGCTGAAACGGCTTGCGAATCAGCTCGTCTGCCTTTACAGCCATGGCTTTTTCCGCAACGCTACGGTTCACGACTCCGGACATCAGGATCACGGGCGTGCGGCCGAGCTGCTCGTGCTGCTTGATGAACTGGCAAACCTCGTAGCCGTCCTTATCCGGCATGATGACGTCGGTGATGACGGCATCCGGCGCAGTCTCGCCAAATTGCGCCATCGCCGTGGCAGCGTCAGGACACGTGACGACGTGAATGTTTTCCTTGCGGAAGGCAATTTTGATCACCTCGCGCATCGTCGCGCTATCGTCGATAAAATAGACTGTTGGAACGCGAGCAGCCGTGAGGGTTTCGGTATCGCTCATGACGACTCCTTCTCCGCGTGATCGGTTTCCACTCTGCCGTCTTCCGCTTCGCGCTGTTCTTCTTCACGCTGATCTTCGTCGAATTCGCGCATGGCATCGAGGAGCAGGTCGGTGGCCGACCGCAGCACGGTGCGCTGGGCGGCCGTGGCTCCATACACAAATTTGTAAACCCCTGCGGCGGCGCTCTGGCAGGTCTTCACGATCTGCGTGACGGCTTCGTCTCCGAAGAATAGGCCGCATTCCGCGTGGAAGATTTCGCCGCCTTCGAAGAAAATGATCCCGTCAATGTCCGCCGCGTTGATATGCAGCGCGCCTGTCTGGTGGGCCTGGCCGAGCATCTGCATTACCCCGGGAAGGTCGAGATGCGAAAGGCTGCCGCTCAGCGCCGTGTCCGCAGCGGAGAGCATCTGCGTGGGCTGAAACCCGTCCTGGCGGCTGACGAGAAAACTTCTCACGTGCGCGGCGATGTCGGCTGGCGGCAGGCGGCGATCCACGTAATCGTCGCAGCCCGCGCGATACGCTTCGAGAAGAGCTTGATCTCCTCCGCTGCCCACGGCGATCAAGGGGATGGATGAGGTCTTCGGATCGGCGCGAAGAATCGGAGCCATTTCGTAGGCGCCCATCTCGCGGAGGTTCGTGGCGCACACGATCGCGGCGGGCGCGTCCCATTCAAGCATCGTGAGCGCGTAGGTGGCCTGCGTGCTCGGAACCACGTCGAATCCATGCTGCTTCAGCGCATCGCCCAACCGCTTCGCGAAATAGACATTGCTATCAATCAGCAAGATCCTCGGAAGATTCGCGGGAGCGTTCACGACTGCGCCTCCGCGCCGAGCGATTCGCCTGCGGCAGTCGCGTGGGAAGCAGCGAACGCGTCGAGATTCAACACGTCGAATGAATCATCGCCGACGGCGAGCGTTCCGGCTACGTACGCAGGCCGACCCATTGCCGCCGGTTGCATTTCGCCGCTCGCCAGCTCGCATTCGCCATTCACGGGAATCGCACCCAGCTCGCTCGCGTTGCCAACCTGCCATCGAGCGATCAAATAAAATCGCTGCGAAGAAGAGCTTCTGCCGCCGAGCACGAGTGCCGCCTCATAAACCGGGACGATTCGTCCCCGGCGAACGATGACTCCCGAGATCAGTTTCGAACTGTGCGGGAATGCGTGCAGCCGTACGGGTGGGGCCAGCTCCGCTACAAGGCCCGCAGGAAGCGCGACACGCTGAGCGCCGATCTGGAGCAGTACGAACGAATTCTCGCGCTCGTTCTCGGTAACTCTCATGTCTGCACCGCCGATTCCGCTTCGCGTTGCGATGAGGCCAGCGTGGAGGCGCGATCGAGCCGGCGGAATTCTTCGGGCGTGAGAAACCCGGTTGGTTCCACCACCGGGATCACGGAATCATCCAGGTACGCCAAGCCGCGATACCAGCGGCGCTCGTCGCCCGCGAACGCGAGCGGCAGCGGATGCACGGCTGGGATGTCGGCCATTCGATCGATGCGATCCACCAGCAGAGCGGCACGAAATTGCCGCAGGATCAGGACCAGCGCTGGGCGCGTGACCGGCAAGCCGAAATGTGTTCCGGCATTCACGACGTAGTAAGTCCGGTGTCCGCGCTCGATGGTGTGCCGCACTTTGGGCAATTCCGGTCTCTCAATTTCATTGGCCGAGCCTGCCAGACTATCCGTGCTGCGAATTTCCTGCACGTGATCGGCAGCGATGGCGAACATCTGGTTCGCCACAAAGAAGAGAACGACCGTTTCCGGCCGCCTCACGCGGCGCGATTTCCGATCCTGGTCGCCTGCGGGTTTCATCGGGTGGTCACCGGCACAAGTCGGCACAATTTCGCGACGCGCTTTTCAATTGCCGCGCTGATGCTGTCGAGCGGAAGCACTTCGTCCACGACGCCGGTCTGGATCGCTTCCGCCGGCATGCCGAAAATTACGGACGTCGCTTCGTCCTGCGCCAGAACATAGCCTCCTGCCGCCTTCACCATCTTGACGCCCTTCGCCGCATCGTTGCCCATGCCGGTGAGGACGACGCCCACGACCATCGCGCGGGCATAGGCCGCGATCGTTTCGAACGCGACGTCGGCGCAGGGACGATATCCCTCAATGCGCGGACCGGGATCGAGCGAAATCTTCCCGCCAAACGAAAGCCGCAGATGGTGCGAGCCGGGGCACAAATAGATCGTTCCCGCCAGGGGTGTTTCGTTGTTTTCCGCTTCCTTCACCGGTAGCGAGGTGACTTCCGCCAGTTGCATGGTGAATTGCTTGGTGAACGCCGCGGGCATATGCAGCACCAGGAACACGGCCGCGGGAAGATCCTTTGGCAATCCCGAGACGACGCGGGTCACCGCCGCCGGACCCCCTGTGGACGCAGCGATCACGACCATCGGAATCTTTCCGCCATTCTGAGAGGCCGCAGCAGCCGCGCCGGAAAAATCGGCAGCAACGGCTCCAGACGCCGGGGCCTGGGCGACGTTGATCTTCGAGCGAGTTGCGGTGCGGACCACGCGAACTTTTGCAGCCAGCTTGAGCTTGCGCGTCAATTCCTCGCGCACGGTCTTCATGTCTAGATCAATGCCGCTCGAAGGCTTGGGAACGAAATCGATCGCGCCCAGCTCGAGCGCCTTGAGCGTACTCGCGGCGCCTTCGCGCGACTCCGAGCTCACGATGATGATCGGGCGCGGATGCTGCGTCATGATCAGCTCGGTCGCCTGCAAACCATCCACGTGCGGCATGTTGATGTCCATGGTAATTACATCGGGCCGCAGCGATTCCGCGAGCGCGACGCCGTCGCGCCCATCGCGACCTTGGCCTACAACCTCCAGCTGAGGGTCGGAGTTGATGATCTCCTGCAGCACCCTGCACATGAAGGCGGAGTCATCCACCACAAGCACGCGGATTTTCTTTTCGGGAGCTTTCGTCATCTTAGCTCTGCCGTACCGGGACGCGGACGGCGGGCCGTCCCTGCGACGTCTCCGAGCCAATCAAGCTCTCCACGGTTGCAATCAATTGATCTTCCTGCACCGGCTTCGTCAGGAAGGCCGACGCGCCTTCCTTCATGGCACGGTCGCGATGCTTCGCTCCGGCGCGGGACGTGACCACGAGCACGGGAATTTTTCGCGTCGCGGGATCCTGTCGCAAATGGGCCATCAACTCGTAACCATTCATGCGTGGCATTTCGAGGTCGGTGATCACCAGATGGCAGCCAACCTGCGCGACCACTTCGGACGCTTCCAATCCATCGGACGCGAGCTTGACCCGATAGCCGGCCTTCTCGAGCATACGGCCCACGAATTTCCGCACGCTGATCGAGTCATCCACGACCACGACCACGCGATCGTTTTCAATCGCGTCCACGGCTTCGGACGGAATGCTGCCGGCGGCGACCGCTTCGGCGCCCGGCGCAAACACGCGCGCGGCGGGCGAAGAAGCGGGCAGGGCGTGACGCTCAGCGGTATCCGCGGCGACGAGGCGGTTCAAATCGATCAGCAGGATCAGGCTGCCGTCGGAAGCGATGGTGGTGCCCGGAAACAGCTTCACGCGGCGCAGGTAGTCGCCCAGGTTCTTGATGACGATTTCATCCTTGCCAAGAACTTCCTCGACGACCACACCCACCTGGCGACCCGCCACTTTCACGATCACCATGTGGAAGTATCCGTTGAGCGGTTCAAGCGGCGGCAGCGCGAGCTGAAGATCGAGCCGCACAACTTCCGTAACCACGTCGCGCACGCGGGTAAGGAGTTTGCCGCCCACATCTTCGATTTCTTCGGGGCGCAGGCGGCGGATTTCGTCAACCACGGCGAGCGGAAACGCGAACACGGATGCGCCGCAACGAATGAAGAGCGCTTGCGAAATGATCAGCGTCAGCGGCACCTTCACGGTGAAGCAGGCACCGCGGCCAGTTTCGGAGCGTACCTCGATTTCACCGTTGAGCGCGTGAACGTTGGCGCGCACGACGTCGAGGCCAACGCCCCTGCCGGCCAGTTCCGAGGTGGACGAAGCGGTTGAGAAGCCGGGGCGGAACAGGAATTCGCGCAACTCGCGTTCCGTCAGTTCGGCGGCGGCGATCGAAGACATCGCACCGGAATCCACGACGCTCTGGCGAACGCCTTCGTAGTTAATGCCGCGGCCGTCGTCTTCTACTTCGATGAAAATGTGATTGCCGCGGTGATAGGCGCGCACGGCGATGCGTCCCTTTTCCGGCTTGCCGGTGCGGCGGCGCGTTTCAACATCCTCGATTCCATGCGCCACGGCATTGCGCACCAGGTGAATCAGCGGATCGGAAATGTGCTGGACGATATTGTTGTCGAGTTCGGTTTCCGCGCCTTCCAGTGATAGATCCACCGGCTTTCCAGCAGCCTTCACGGCGTCGCGAACCGTGCGCGAAAGCCGCGTATAGAGGTTGCCGATGGGCACCATGCGCGCGGCGGTGATCTCATCCTGCAAGTGGTGCGCGAGTTTCGTGAATTCGTCGATATCCGAATCCACGCGACCCATAAAACCCTCAAGTTGCGTGAGAACTTCGGTCACGTCCGCGGAAATTTCGGTCAGCGAGCGAGACAGGATGTTGACGTCGTCGTAGCGGTCCATCTCGAGATCGCTGAACTCGAGCAGGTCGTTGGTCGTGATGGGCGCGAGTGCATTCCCGTTTCCGCGGAATGTATCTTTCTGAAGCGGCTGTCCGCTGGGCGCGAGCGTGTTGGAAATGCGGCTGAACTCGTGTTTTTCCTGGAAGTCGGAAACCTTGCCCGCCAGGCGCGTCTTCGAGAACTGCAAAACCTCGACGAGCTTCGAAAGTTCGGTGAGACGGCCCAGCATGCGCGTGCGGTTGATGACGAGTTCGCCGACCGCGTTCATCATTCGATCGAGCCACTCGAGCGAAATGCGTACGGATTTCGCTTGCGGCAAAGCCTGCGCCGCAGCAGGGCGCCCGGCCGCTGGAACCGCAACCGCCGCAGGCGCTTTCACAATCGACGCGCCTTCTGATTCGCGGCTCTCGGAGCCTTCCGGTTCGGCCGCCTCTTCGGGCGCGAGTTCGGCGATGCGCGCGAGCAGTGGATCGACGGCAGCGGCCATTTCGGCGTCGTTCGGCCATTGGCGATGGAGGAAACTCTTGAGCACGTCAACGGACTGCAGGAACAGGTCCACGATCTCAGCGCTTGGCTGGAGCGCGCCATCGCGCAAGCGCCCGATCAGGTCTTCGACGCGATGGGCTACCGCAGAAAGCCGGTGCAGGCCAACCTGAGCGGCCGAGCCTTTTACAGTGTGCATCGCGCGGAACAAGCGGTGAATGTCGTCTGCGTTCGGATGACCCTCGAGCGCCAGCAGGCATTCGGTGACAGCCTGCAAATGCTCCTCGGCTTCGGGAATGAAAAACTCGAGAACCTCGTCGGGAACTTCGCCATCCTGCGGGAGGCGATCAACGAACGAAGCGCCCGGGAAAACGGCCGGAATGGGTTCGCCCGCGCCCAGCGAATTGTCGACCAGATCGGATTCTGCTTCCGGCGGAGGAGCGGTGGGAAACGCAAACGCGTAACGCTGCTTGAAAGCCGCGATGTCGGAAGAGGTCTCCGCGCCGCTCGAACTGATCTGCAGGAGGTCGAATTCGAGCACGGAAATCGCGTCGGACAAGAATTCTGTGAGCGGGCCGTGCATGTCCGGAGTGAGCGCCGCGTTCATCGCGTAATGAAAGATGTGCGCCATCTTCGCAGCCACTTCAGAGAATTCAGGAAAGCCGTAGCTGGCGGACGTGCCGGCGAGCGTGTGCGAAGCGATGTAGAGCTTTTCGAGATCCTCCGGCCTGGTCTGCGACTCCTGCAGAAGCCCGGAGTACTCCCGCAGATATTGGAGGTTTTCGGAAGCCTCCTGGAGGAACAGCTCGATTGATTCTTGATTGGGCCCGTTCACAGGGCTCCCTCCACAAAAGCGGGCGCGCGTCGCACCTCAACAGCACCCGGCTTGCGATAAATCCGACAATCGCCGAGGACAACCGGTTCAAATTTCACCGGAGCATTCGTCAGCGTCTCGGCATGGCCCAGCAAGAAATAGCCGCCGGGCTCGAGCGCGTCGTAAAAGCGGCGCAGGATCGCCAGGCGGCGCTCCTCTGAAAAATACATCAGCACGTTCATGCAGAAAATACAGTCAATCTTGCCGACGTAAACCGATTCGACAAGATTCATCTGCACGAAAGAAATCATGCGCCGGATGCGCGGTTTCACTTGAAAACCGTGCTTCGTTGCCGTGAAATAATTCTCCACCTGGCCGAGCGAAACCTCCTGCAAACTGCGCTTGGAATAAGCGCCGCGTTCGGCGTGGCGCAACGCGCGCCGGCTGACGTCGGTGGCCAGAATTTCGATCTCCCAGGCCTCCGCGAATTTCAGCGCTTCGCACACCGTGATCGCGATCGAGTATGGCTCTTCGCCAGTCGAGCAACCCGCGCTCCAGATGCGCAGCGTCCGCGGATTCTCCCAGAACTTGCGCTCCTGCACTTCCGGCAGGATTTTCGTCTCGAGCGCCCCGTAAACCGCGGGATAACGAAAGAACGATGTTTCCTGCGTCAGCAGCCGTTCGAGCAAGGCCTCGTACTCGATGCTCGAGCCGCGCACCAGGCTCATCAATTCGCTGCCGCTCGCCAGCCCTTTCTCCTCGAGGTACTCGCGCACGTGCGTGGAGAAAAAGCGCTCGCGCGAGGAATCGAAAAGAATCGCCGAGCGATTCTCGATCAGCGTTCGAATCTGGTCGAGCTCTGGCTCGGTGAGCCGCGCGGTTGTGACTGGATGCTGTTTCATGTTCGGCGTTCAGCGCCGGCAGTCGCCCGCCGAAACGCGGAGTTTGCCGCTACCGGCGCGCTCCCACTGGTTCTTTTGACCGCGTCTCTTCTGTCGCAGACGCGGGTTCTGCGGCTCGCGCCGACTGCGATCGGAACTGCGCCAGCGCTTCATTCAACTGTTCAGAAAGTTTGACCATGTTTCCGACCGTGCCGGCGGTTTGCTTCGCTCCCTGCGTGGTCTGCCGGGTAATGCCGGAAATGATCTGCATGGCGTTTGCGACGCCTTCCGTGCCTCGCACCTGCTGCTTCGATGCCAGTGAAATTTCCTGCACGAGCTCGGCGGATTGGCGCACCACGCTCGAAATTGCTTCGAGCGCCTTACCGGCCTGATCGGCGAGTCCTGCTCCCACTTCCACTTCGCGGGTGCCTTCTTCCATGACGACGACCGCTTCGTTCGTCTCCGCCTGAATAGCCTTGATGAGCGCGGCGATGTCTTTCGTAGCGCTGCGGGAGTGCTCGGCCAGCTTGCGGACTTCGTCAGCGACGACGGCGAAACCGCGGCCGGCCTCACCCGCGCGGGCCGCTTCGATGGCGGCGTTAAGCGCGAGCAGGTTGGTCTGCTCGGTGATGTCGTTGATCACGTTGATGATTTCGGAGATTTCCAACGAGCGGTCGCCAAGCGATTTGATCTTCTTCGCGGTGGCCTGCACCGAGGCGCGAATACGCTGCATTCCTTCGAGCGTATCGCTCACGGCGCGGTTGCCCTGTTCGGCGGCGTCGAGAGCGCGGCGGGCCGCTTCGGCGCTGGCTTCCGCGTTGTTCGACACCTGTTTCATCGAAACGGTAAGCTCTTCCACAGCCGACGATGTGTTGGTGATTTCCTGGTCTTGTTGCGTTGCGCCGGCGGTCATGTCGTCCGCTGCTTCCAGAATCTGATTGGCGCTGGTGCTGACGTCAATTGCAGCTTTGCGGACGCGCTCGAGAACTTTCGTGAAGTTGTCGAGCATGAAGTTCACGGAGTCCACGACGTTGCCCAGCGCGTCGTTTGTGACCTTGCCACGGATGGTCAGGTCGCCGCGCGCCACTTGATTGATCGTATTGAGCAGGTCGGTGATGCTTCGCTGGAGGGAGTCCTGCGCCTGTTGATTGGTCACGGCATGCGCAACTTTCGCCGCGCTGCGATTCAAGTTCTCCGCGATCTGGCCGAATTCATCGTCGCTATCGAACTCCGCGCGGGCGCGGGCGTCGCCGGCCACGAGACGCTCGGAAAACTTCGCGAGTTCGCTCACCGGCGTAATCACGCGCTTGCTCAGCACATACATCACGAGCAGGGCGGCGGCCACGGCCAGGACGACGGCGGCGAGCAGGGCTCCGCTCGCGCTTCCCGGCAGCGAAGGCGCATCGAGCAGAGATAGCCCGCCCGATTCCTTGCCCGCGTGGTACGCAAGGCAGAGAACTCCAAACAACGCCGCGCCCGTCCCGAAGACCAGCATCCAGATTGTCGAACTCAAACGAGCTTTCATGACTTCCTCCCAGGAACTGTTGCGCTCATCGAACCGGAGCGGACTCCGAAAATGTCGGGGCCGAATTCATACAGCGCGAATTGTTGACCGAACCGTTTCATATCACCGGCACCGGAAACACATCCGTGAGGCGCCTCAGGTCCACAACGAGCGCCAGACGGTCTTCGTGCCGCAGCATTCCGCGGCAGTGCGGCACTTCCGCCGGAGCCTGGTCCAGCATGGCGTCCTCGGCGGCCGAGAATGTTCCAATCACTTCATCGGCGGCGATGCCTACCCGCAGATCTTCGCGCTGGGCGTCACCCTTGATCGCGGCCACCACCACGTGCTTCGGCAGCAGTCCCGGCCGGCGTCCCTCCGTGAACGCGATATCCATCAGCGGCACGATGGTGCCGCGCAAATTGAAAACGCCCATCAGGAAGGAAGGCGCCAGCGGAATCCGCGTCACAATCGGCCAATCGACCACTTCCTCCACCTCGAGCACGTTGAGGCAAAATCGCTCGCGGCCCGCGCGAAACACGCAGTATTGCCGCTCTGGCCGGCGTTCCTCCGGTGAGGATTCGCTTTCCAGGAACTCGCCATTGTCGAGTCCGAGGGCCAGTCCGGCGTTTTCTGGCTCCATCGCCATCAGGCAAACCTCTTCACGGCGTTGATCAATTCATCCGGCGTAAATGGCTTCGCGACGTAACCATTGGCGCCCTGCTGCTCGCCCCAGTAGCGATCGCTTGGCGCTGTTTTCGAGGTCACCAGAATCACCGGAATCTTCGCGTACATCTCCTGGCTCTTGAGATCGCGGCAAACCTGAAAGCCGTTCCGCAGCGGCATCACCACATCGAGCAGAATTACGTTGGGCCGCTCTTCCTCGATTTTTTCCTCGACCTTCGTCGGATCCGTCGTCGCCACCGAATGAAAACCGGCTTGCTGCAAAACAGATTGAAGCAGGCGAATTTCCGCCTGCGAGTCATCCACCACCAGGACCTTCATCACCACTTGCACACCTCCGCACTCAAATCCCCCAAGAAAGAATTGCAACTCCCTAGCCACCTGTCGCACCGTGTTTCAAGCCTGCGTCTGGTTTGCAACCGGTTGCTTTTCGAGCAGGTTACGGGTGCAGCCCGGTGCTTCATGACCGGGTTACCAGGCGATGAGACGCGGCTTCCGTCTCACCTTGAGATTCCTTCTCACCGGCCCGCATCTCCGTCGCCAGCGATGAGAATCGCTGCATGATCTCGTTCAATCGGAGCGCCATCGTATGAATGGTCTGAATCTGTTCGCGGCTCTCGCCTGCATCCTGCCCGGGTTCCAGCAGAAGAAGGTCGGCATTTCCGAGAACGGACGTTAGGGCGTTGTTTACGCCAGGTCGCATTTCCAGCATGTAGCGCCCCAGCGTTGCGTGGCCCTGGGATGCGAGCGCCAGCCCTTCGGCGCGCTGCGCCCGCTGGATGGCTTCGACGCGTCGGAGCGCTTCGATCGAAACAAGGATCAGTGTCCCAGCCCAGCCGTCCTGCCGCGGAACAACTAGGAGGTGAGGATGCTCGGCGTGAAGCGCCGCAATATCCCTTTCTTGTTCGGCGAAAACAATGGCCGCCGTGCGAGGTGAAAAGCTGACTGCCGCGAGAATTGCCGAGGGATTTCCGTTGCGCACAGGTCCGATGATGACGAGGTCGTAGTTCGAGGCGCTTGTGGGATGCCAGACGCTGGTGGTGACGAGCGTGATTTCCGGGACGTGCCGCTCCGACTGCCAGCGCGCTGTCAGGGTGCGCGCGAATTCCGGATCGTCCGAAACGATCAGGACGCTCGAGAGATTCAAGGTTTCCACAGCTCCTTTGCGCGGCTTACGACTGAAGTGTTTCCGCTTCTTCCATGCACGAGAGCAGGCGTTTGGTGCTGATGCCCAGATTGACAGCTGCTTCCGTGTTCTTGGCCTGCTTGGCCTGTTCGACGCGGCCCTGAAAATAGGAAACTTCCGTGCGCGCCAGCACCAGAGCGGAAGCGAGCGCACTTTCCTCGCCCGAACGCTTGCGCTTGTTGGTTGCGAGCGCGAGAAGTGCACGCGCCACAACGGCGCGACGCAAGTCTTCCGATTCCTGGCTGCCTTTCTCGACGAATGCCGCGACTTCCCACGATGAGAGCAGCACCTTCGTATCTTGCAAGACCACAGTGGACATCGAACGGCCCCGCGAAGGCGGCGCAGCGATTAATTGTTCCCAGATGGCTTCCAGACACTTTTCCGCTTCCGCGGCGGCGGTGGGAGTGGCCGGCGCGTCCGCAACGGGTTTTGCCGGATGGTGCGAAGTGGTTTGCGCGGCGACCGGCGCGGCCTGCGGTGCCTGTTCGACCCAATCCTCGACCGGCGCTTCTTTCTTCTTCGGTGCTGGAGGCGCAACGGCGGGAGCGTTGCGCATGTCGTTGGGAGTCGTATTCATCATCGCCAGCGTGTCGTCTTCGCGATGTGCCGCGGGCGCGCTCGGGGAAGCAGGCACCGAACCTGGCTTCGTGCCGGACTGCTTGCGTCCGACCGCTTCTTCCAAATCGGCCCGCAGCGCCAAGAGTTGTTCGAACGCGTGGCGCACGGAGTTTTCGGTGTAGTCTTTCTGAAAGGGCTGCCGCCAGTTCTCGCTGAAATACCGAAGCTGCATCGTCGTTTCCGCCGCGGAAAAGCCGGCGCGGCGGCAGTCAACCGTTTTTACGCCCTTGGCTTCGAGCGAATCCACTGCTTCTCGCACGGCGCTCAAATCCGCGTGCAGCATCCGAATGAAAGCGCGCCGCAGCAGGAAGTTGAACCGGCAGAACGCGACAAGCGCGGCAGGATCGTAGAACATCGGGCCTGCTGCATCCTTGAGCATCCGCCCCTGCTCGATGAAACCATCCTCCATCAAGTCGCGGAGACTGTGGCATTGCTTCGTCTTCTCGAGTATCTGTTCGAGCGGCTCGCACCACTCGAGCGGAGTAGCATCCGCTTCGGCCAGAACGGGTGCGAGAACTCGCGCTACATCGGCGAGGGCGATTTCTTTGTGCAGCAGATCTTCCGCCGCGCACATCACAAAATATTGCACCAGCAGCAGATCGATCTTGTCGCGATCGGCGTTCGTCTTGTCCGCCTTCTTTAGCTGACGGTCAATCAGCACGCGCAAAGCCTCTTCGCTCCCATTGAGAATCTCAGGCGGAAGCTGGCGGATCTGATAGGCGAGCAGTTTCTCGTCAAGGGTAGCGAACCACTTCAAATCGCCGTCGAAGACGTCGCGCGAGGGCCGCTGCGGCGGGAGTTCGCCCGGTGCGTACGGCAGCGGCGCCAAATCGAACTGCGTGGCCAGCGCGGCGTAGATCGGGTACACGAGCCGCGCTTCGCGCCATCGCGCCGCCAAATCGGCAGGAGCAGGCTCTCCCGCTTTCTTCGCGGGGGCTGGACGATTGATCGTCGTGCTGTCTGTTTTTGGGGTCATGGTTTGATGATCCAGTTTCCAACTTCTCCCACAAATCTCACTGCAACCGCTTTGCCACCGCCGTGATATCGCACGGCGACCACCGTGGCGCGGGTGTCGAGCGAGCCATCGGAGTTCACCAGGCGCACCTGGTCCTCGAATTCAAGCGGCAAGCCGGACGAAAAAAGAACCTCGCGCGCCGTGCCGAACTCAATCACCGTTTGCTCCTCGAGCCGCCGGCGTCCGGTGACCACCGTCGATACGCGCACGGGAATGCGAACCGGCGAGACGCTGGGAAAAAGCTGCGCCAGTTTCTCAACACACGTCGGATCGGTCACCACCGTCACGACGTCAGCTTCACTCGGCAAGATTGTGTTCCTCTCACGCCTTCTCTTCAGTCCTCGCACGGCTCGCACAGCCGAGATGAACGGCAGGGAATCGAAATGGGCGGATATCCGGCTCATCCACAATTGCACGAGGGCAGCCAAAGGGTTTTCGGCAGGAGGAAATCTAAATCTCTTGCTTGCTTGTGTTTGTGGGAGGGGTCGTGGGCCATGGCAAAGAACGCGTCTCAGGCTGACACACGTTTGTCTCATCCCGGAGCGAGCGAGCCGGTCCCCCAGAGAGGCACGGGGGAGGGGATGAATCGTATCAAGATACGCTATCGGGCGGCTTCGACCAATTCTTTTTGCGCAGAGCGCAAGGGGATGTTGTAGCGCTTGAGTTTGCGATATAGCGTCGCGCGGCTAATGCCCAGCATCTTGCCGGCGAGAACTTTGTCGCCCCCGGCCTGTTCGAACACGCGCAGGATGGTGATGCGCTCCAGATCGGCCAGCGCGGTGGTAGAAAGTTCAGCTGCATCCTCGCGCGTCAGTCCGGAATTTTCGGCGCCGCGAATAGCGGGCGGTAGGTCATTGACGTCAAACGTGCGATGGTCACCCAGCGCGACAGCACGGGCAATGCAGTTCTCGAGCTCGCGCACGTTGCCCGGCCAATCGTACTGCAGGAAGCTTTTCATCACGCCGGGAGCGACTTGAATGTTTTCTCCGGGCGCGTAGCGATCAAGGAAGCAGTGCACGAGCTGCGGAATATCCGACCGGCGCTCGCGCAGGCTGGGGAGATGGACCGTTACGACGTTCAAGCGGAAGTAGAGGTCTTTTCGGAATGTTCCGCCGCGATAAGCCGCCTCAAGTTCGCGGTTCGTCGCCGCGATCACGCGCACATCCACGGAAATCTTTTGGTTGCTTCCGACCGGGCGAATTTCCTTTTCCTGCAGCACGCGCAGGAGCTTCGCCTGGAGTTCCAGCGGCAGCTCGCCAATTTCGTCCAGGAAAATTGTTCCGCCGTTCGCGGCTTGAAAGAGGCCCGCTTTGGCTTTCAGCGCGCCGGTGAACGCGCCCTTCTCATGGCCAAAGAGTTCGCTTTCCATTAGGGTGGGGACGAGCGAGCCGCAGTCCACGGCAACGAATGGCATCGGCGCCAATGGTCCGCGGAAATGAATGGCGCGCGCCACAAGCTCTTTCCCCGTACCGCTCTCGCCAGTAATGAGTACCGGCGTGCGAATATCCTTGAGCCGCGAAACCATTCGCAGCACATCCTGAATTTTGGCCGATGTGCCCGTAATTCCGTCGAGATGAGTTTCCGCGTTCACGCGCTCGCGCAGGAACTGATTTTCGGTGACGAGGCGAACCTTTTCGGCCATCCGCTGCAGCAACTGGCGCAGTCTTTCCACGCGGAACGGCTTCTCGATGTAGTCGTACGCACCCTGCCGCATGGCTTCCACCGCCGATTCGATCGAGCCGTGCCCGGTCATGATGGCGACTTCGGTGCGCGGCAGCGTCTCTTTTATTTTTCGGAGCAGGTCCGTGCCGGAAAGGCTCGGCAGCTTCAAATCGCTGACGACGATATCGGGGGGCGCGGTTTCGACCAATGCGAGCGCCGCTTCGGCCGTCTCCGCTTCGGAACAGACATAATGCAAGCCCTGACCGACCGTCATGCAGAGGCGGCGAATGCTCTGTTCATCATCCACGATCAGAAAACGGAGACGCGGTTCTTCTTTCATGGTTTACCTATGGTTTTCTCTACGGCGGCCAGAAGCTCGTGGACGCGGAAGGGTTTTTCGACGCAGGGTGTACCGTCTTGCGCGAGCAGCGCGATGGTTTCAGCGCTGGCCGTGTCGCCGGTAATAAACACAATTCGCGACGCCAGTTCCGGCCGGTGGCGGCGAACCCAGTCATGCAGGTCCGCGCCGTTGATTCCGCCCGGAGTGCGGAAATCGGAAACCACGCCACGAAAGTCACTTGTCGCCAGCAATCGCAAGCCTGCGGCAGCCGATGGAGAGGGCACTACGTCGTATCCGTGCCTCTCGAGCGCCGTGCGCATGAACGCCGCCACGGACGGCTCGTCTTCAATCACCAGGATGCGCGGTTTGGCTCGGCCGGCCGTGCTGTCCACAACGGTCATGGCGCGCCCTCCCCAGACAGCAGTTGCGCCCCTTGCGCCGCGACCGGCAGCCGCACTACAAACGTGCAGCCGATGCCATCTGCATTATTCCGCGCGACGATCTCGCCCTGATGCGCGTGAATAATGCCGTAGCAGATGCTCAACCCAAGACCCGTACCCTTGCCTACTTCCTTCGTCGTGAAGAAGGGATCGAAGATGCGTTCCGGATGCGAAATGCCAGGGCCGTTGTCTCGAAACGCGATCTCCACGCGTCCGTCGCGATGCAGGGTCGTGATCTCCATCTTTCCCGGACGGCGCACCTCCTGGATCGCGTCGTAGGCGTTGTTCAAGATGTTGAGGAACACCTGCTGGAGCTGGTGCGTGTCTCCGATTGTGAGCGGGAGTTCGTCTTCATATCGCTCGGTCATCTGAACGCCGTGGTTCGAGAAATCGTAGGCGCGAAGCTGCAGCGTCTGCCGCAAGACGGAATTCACGCGCACGGGTTCGCGCTGCGCTGGCATGTGCCGCGCAAAACTGAGCAGGTTCTGCACGATCACGCGGGTGCGCTGCGCTTCCTGCAGGATCACGCGCAATTCTTCCTTTGCATCCTCGGGGACCTCTGGATTTTCCAGCAATAGATCGGTGAATCCAACGATTGCCGCGAGGGGATTGTTCACTTCGTGCGCAACGCCGGAGACGAGCTGGCCCAACGCCGCCATTTTCTCCGTGTGCATCAATTTCGCCTGTAGATCGGCGGCGTCGGTGATGTCCGCCATCACCACGACGACGCTGTTGATGTCTCCCTGCTCGTCGCGCATCGGGCTCAAGCTGATCGAGAAATGTCCGGCCGTGCCGTTGCCACGAAAGACGGGGAGTTCCAGATTTTCCACCGCCGCCCCATCGAGCGTTCGCTCCAGCGCCTCGGCGAGCAGCGGACGCCGTGCCTGCGGAACCATTTCAACCAGGGGGCGCCCCAGCAAGTCCGGCTCGCGATATCCCGCCTCAAAGCAGCGCCGGTTCGCATAACTGACCAGGCCCACGGTGTCGAGCACCAGAATCATGCTCTGCGTGTTGTTCAGAATGTTGCGGTTGAAGTCGCGCTCGCGACGATAGCGGCGCTCCGCCTCGCGTCGGTCGGTAATATCCTTGAGGACGTGAATCGTGCGGCCTTCGTCCTCTTCCCCGGCATGAATTCGCGATGTGGACACCAGGTACGTGCGCTCGCCCGCCGGGTGAATGAACTCCTCGAGCGCCGCTCGCGCGTTGCGACAGAAAGGACACCGACCCGGCTGTGCGGGTGACATCAAAAGTTCCATCTTGCCGATATCCCGGCCAACCGCTTCCGTTGGCGGCATTCCCAAAAGATCCGCGAGAGCGCGGTTCAGACGCAGTACTCGGCCGGCGTGGTCGTGGACCACAATGAAATCAGTAATGGCGTCAAAGTCTTCGACCCACTGCTTCCTGGATCGCTCAATTCGTGAAAACAGCCGCACGTTCTCGAGCGCCACCGAAGCGTGGCTCGCCAGTGCTTCCAGTAGCTGGCTTTCTGTCCCGGAAAGTTCGCGCCCCAGGTCCACCAGGCACAGCACGCCGAGTAGCTCGCCTTCGCTCTCCGTCAGGCGCACCAGAATCAAATCGCGCCATCCCAGGGCTTCGGCAAGCTCGCGGCCAAGCATCGTCACGCCGGTCCCAAAACGAAGCGCGGACGATGGAACGCCGGCCTGCTCGCCAAGCGCGGCCGCTAGACGACGCTGGACCATTTGTTCCCAACGTTGAGCGGGTCCGCTGAGAGCGGCGACCTCCCACTCCGAGCTGCGGCCCAATACCAGGACCACCGCGCGTGCCCCGAGCATTTCCGCAGCGCGAGTCGTCAGCCGGCGTGCGAACTCCGCGGTGCCAAGCGAAGGATTGAGCTCAAGTGTGGTGGCGGAAAACTGGGCCAACAGGCTCTCAAACGAGCCATCGAGACGAGACGGGACTTCCCGGATTCTCTTTAGTGCACGCATGGAGGTCTCAGGGGCTTGCGCGCTTCGCCTATACAATCAGGACGTTACGGCGTTATCTCATTTTGAGTCAACAAGCACGCCCGAGAGGTTGTTCTAACCGACAATCCGGCCGGGGTCGCAACCTGAGACGCCGCGGGACCTCGCAGCCGCCCTTTGAGACACACAGCGCTTGCTCGGCACCAGTCAGGAATGCCTTAGATCCAGGTAACCGACTGTTTTGCATGGAGTTACAAATGCCAGTATCTATTGTGGACAAGGGCACAATAGGCCCCGCTCATGGCATCACCCGTGCATTTTCCGATGCTGGGGTTCTGAATCTCGGGAGGGATATACCTGTGAAACTTAGGCTAATTCTCGCATCCCTAGGCTTGGCGCTGTTACTCGCAGGATCAATGGTCGTGCCGCTGAAGACGTCGGCGCAAGACAATGCCGCGGACGCCTCCAAGCGCAAGGTCCGCGTAAAGATCGCGCCGGAATATCCGGCGCTTGCCAAACAGATGAACGTCACCGGGAAGGTCAAGATTGAGGCCACCGTCGCAGCAGACGGCCACGTCACGGGCACGCGAGTCGTCGGAGGAAGTCCGCTGCTCGTCAATTCGGCGCTCGACGCTCTGAAGAAGTGGCACTTCGAGCCGGCTGCAAAAGAATCAACGGAAATCGTCGAGTTTGCGTTCAGCGGACAAGAATAGGGCCCGCGGCGCATGGGCGCCCGGGTCAGCTGGGATCGGCAGGGGGAGCGGAGGCTTTTCAAAATGACGATTGGCAAGAAGCTTTACTGGGCGTTCGGCATCATCTTGGCGGTCATATCGCTTTTGTTCGTGATCAACATCTTCACCGTGTATCGGCAGTACACCACTCGGTCGGCCGTCGCCGCCACGCTCGCTGACGTTCAAACGATCGAAAGCATCCGCTACAAGATGATCGAGAACCGCCTCTCGCTCGGCAACTATCTCCTCAGCGGCGACCTGCGCGACGAGGACAAGACCAACAAGGGCGTCAATGAACTGCAGGACCTGCTGAAGACGGGCGAAGCAAAGGCCAACGACGCGAATCTCCGTTCCGCGCTCTCTCAGGTGGAAGACAATGAACGCGGCTGGGCCGACAACTTCGCGAAGGAGATGATCGGCAAGCGCCATTCCGTGGATTCCGGGGACTCCACCGTCTCCGACTTGCAGATCTTCTATTTGCAACACGATCCCGCATCGTGGATCAACCGCTCTGCCGCGATCCTTGACGGAGCCAGCCAGGCCGTACACAAGGCGCAAGAGGAGTCGAACGCTTCGTCGTCCTCGACGCTGATGATCTGCAGCATTCTGATGACTGTTTGCACGCTGGCAGGCCTGGTACTCGGCGGCTTCGTCGCATTCAGAACCGCGAAATCGATCACGGAGCCACTGAACCACCTGATCGAAGTGGCGCATAAGATCGGCAACTCGGGCGACCTCGATCAGACGATTGATATCCGTCGGGGCGACGAAGTCGGACTTCTCGCTGACAATTTCAACACGATGATCGTTCACCTCAAGGAAATGGCGGGCGTGTCGGCGGCGATTGCCGAAGGCCAGCTGTTCGTGTCCGTTCAGCCTCGCTCACAGCAGGACACCATGGCAAAGGCGTTCGCGCGGATGACGCAGGGTTTGCGCGAGTTGGTCCGCCAGGTGCGCGACAGCGCATCGCAAGTCGCCAGCGGCGCGGGCCAGATGGCCGGCGCTTCCGACGAATCGGCCAAGGTCAGCGTGCAGGCCGCCTCGGCCATCGACGAAGTCACCAGCACGATGCACGAGATGAGCGTCAACGTGCAGAACGTCGTGAAAAACACGCAGGTTCAAGCCTCGAGCGTCGCGGAAACTTCTTCTTCGATCGATCAGATGGTGACGTCCATCCAGCGCGTGGCGGACACCGCCAAGATGCTGGTGGACATCTCCCACCGGTCGCGCGAAGAGGCGAGAACCGGCATGGCAACGATGGACAAGGCCACCGAGGGACTCAACCGCACTAGCCACGCAATCCAGGCTTCGGCTGAAATTATTGACGTTCTCGGCCGCCGCGCCGACGACATCGGCAAGATCATCGAGGTGATTGACGACCTGGCCGAACAGACCAACTTGCTCGCTCTGAACGCCGCCATTGAAGCCGCGCGCGCCGGCGAGCATGGCCTCGGCTTTGCCGTCGTTGCCGAGGAAGTGAGGAAGCTCGCGGAGAAGTCCACGCAGTCAACCAAGGAAATTTCCGAGCTGATCCAAGGAATTCAGAAGGAAGCGCGCGAGGCCGTCGAGAACATGGATAAGAGCACGTCCATGGTTCAGGAAGGGCTTGTGCTCAATAAGGACCTGAGTCTCGCGCTCGACAAGATTTCCGACGTCGTCTCGGAGGTTTACAAATTCTCCCAGGAAATCGGCGCGGCCACGATGGAGCAATCCAGCGGCTCGGCTCAAATCGCCAAGGCCACGAACCGCCTTACTGAAATCACGCAGGAGATCAATTCGTCGGTTGAGGAACAAGCCTCGGGCGCCCAAGCCGTCGTGCGCTCGATGGAGCGGATGCGCGAGCTCGTCCAGCAGTCAACATCGAGTTCCACGGAACTGGCTGCTGCCGCCGAACAGATGTCCAAGCTCTCCCGCAACCTGCTCGACTCCATGGATCGATTCGCTTTGGAAGAGACCTATTCCGACCACAGGCATTCCGGCGGGCGACGTTCGGCCCCTGACCGCCATGCCGCGCCGGAATACGCGGAAATGGTTCGCTCCTGAAAACTCACAAAACCATCATGGACAAGGAACTCCAGGTCGTCGGCTTTCGAATCGGGCGGGAAACCTTCGGATTGCCGATTGCGATCGTGCGGGAAATCGTCCGCGTGCCGGAAATCACGTCCGTTCCCAATGCACCCGACTATATCGAGGGTGTGATTAACCTTCGCGGGCGGATCATTCCGGTTGTGGATTTGCGAAAGCGGTTTGGCGAAAAATCATTCGGGCCGGACAAAAAGAATCGCATCGTCGTCGTCGAGTTAGAAACACGGGCGATCGGCCTGCTCGTGAACTCCGCGTCTGAGGTGTTACGAATCGCGCCCTCGGATATCGAAGAACCGCACAACGTCTTTAAGGAAGGCGAGCTGAGCTACATCACCGGGGTCGGCAAGCTGAAGGGACGGCTCGTCATCCTGCTCGATTTGAACCGGATTCTGCAGCGGGGAGAACTTCAGCGCCTCGAAGACGTCGCGGACTCCGCTGCCGCCGTCCCCGTGGGCAGCGCCGAACGCGTTTTCTAGGCCGGGCCCAGGACCATCACCGAGGAACGAATGTCCACCACGACACTGACGACGCAGGTCCCGCTGACAGAACCCGAATTGAAACTCTTGCAGACGCTGGTCTATCAGGAGTGCGGCATGTATTTCGATGAGCGCCGCACGCATTTCCTCCGCGACCGCCTGCAGCGCCGCCTGAAGGCGTGCCAGCTGGATTCGTTTTACAGCTACTACCGCCTGCTGACCAGCCGCGAAGGCAAGAAAGAACTGACCGCGCTCCTGGAGAACCTGACGGTCAACGAAACGAGTTTCTTCCGCATTCGTCCGCAGCTCGATTTATTCCAGAAAGTCGTGCTCGAGGAAATCCTGAAACGAAAGCAGGAGCGCCGCGATTGGTCGCTGCGCATTTGGAGCGCCGGCTGCTCGACCGGCCAGGAACCCTACACGCTGGCGATCATGGTCTGTGACGCGCTGGCCTACTACTACCTGCGGAATCCGCTCCCCTTCGACATGCCGACGCCCAAGCCGCTGATCCCGCCACCCTGGAAGGTGGAAATCATCGCTTCGGACATCAGCTATTCCGCGCTGCTCACGGCTCAGCAGGGCGTGTACAACGAAAATCAAATGGATGCGGTGGACTACACCACCCGCCTGCGTTATTTCGAAAAAGTGGGCGACAAGTACGCCATCAAGCCGGCGCTGAAAAGCCTCGTACAGTTCGACTTCCACAATCTCAAAACCGAGTATCTGCCGCAGCACAATGACGCCATCTTCTGCCGAAACGTGATGATCTATTTCGATGAAGCCGAACAGAAGCGCCTGATTGAAAAATTCCACCGCTGCTTGAACCTGGAAGGCTACCTATTCGTGGGCCACGCGGAGAGTCTTTTCGGCCTGACGACAAAGTTTCACATGATTCACGAGAACAACGCGACGGTGTACCAGCGGATCGAGGGGGCGCAGTGAGCTTTCCTTCCGACGAACAGGCCTCCGAGCTCCGCGACCTTTTCTTCGAAAGTGCCCAGGAAATTCTCCAGGGCATGAACGAAGCGGGTCTCGCGCTCGAAGGACATCCCGGCGACGTCGAACAACTCCGCCATGTTCGCCGGGCGGTGCATACGCTCAAGGGTGATTCGGCCGCTTGCGGCTATCGCGAACTGAGCGAACTGGCCCACGATTTGGAAGACGTGCTTACGCCGGAACTCGCCCAGCAGAACGCTGGGCTGATCGCCGAAGTGATTCTCACCGCCGCCGATACGTTTCACGAAATGCTGGCGGCCTATCGGAACAATCTGCAGCCTCCCGCCGGAGGCGCCCTACACGAACACATCCGGCGGCTATTGAACAAGCCTGCGGCCCAGGCGCAAGAGGCGCCGTCCGAGGTCAAGTTCGAATGGACGGAGTACGAACGCCTGATGATCGTCGAGGCGCTTCGCCGCGGCGAAAACGTTTACAACATCGCGCTACAACTCGATCCGGAGGCGCTGCTTCCCGCAGCGGCTTTCGAACTGGCTCGAAAGTCTCTGGAGGGTTGCGGCAGGATTTTGGCGCTGCGTCCTGAAAACGGTGCCCCGGTGGACGACTGCCGGTCCATCCAGGCGGCGCTCTCAACTACGAAACCCGCCGAGTGGATTCGTAAGCGATGTCATGTACCGTCCGTAGTTACGAATATTTCCGTCGAGCGTGCGCCCGTGCTGCAGTCCGCGCCGCGCGACTTGCTGGAAATCCTGATCGAGTCCGAAGCCGCGGCCGTTTCCGCGGGCGTGAAGTCGGCAGGCCCCGCTCCCATCCCGGTCGAAGACGATGAGGCCCAAGGACCTGTGGCGCCGGGCGGCCTGGCACACGCCGCGTCGGAAAACACGCTTCGCGTGGATGCCACTCGGATCGACACCGTCATGAATCTGGTCGGCGAGATGATCATCGGAAAATCGATGCTGCAACGGGCCATGGCGGAATTTGAACGCCGCCACTCCAAGGACCCTCTGCGCGGGAAACTGGCGGACGCGCTCGCATTTCAGTCTCGCGTGCTCGGAGAGTTGCAGAAGTCGGTCATGAAGATTCGCATGGTTCCGGTCGAACAACTTTTCCGCCGCTTTCCGCGGATCGTCCGCGACGTCGCGCGGCTGCGCAACAAGGACATCTCGATCGAACTCGCCGGGCAGACGACCGATCTCGACAAGAGCATTCTCGATGCTCTCTCCGATCCCATGGCGCACCTGGTCCGCAACGCCGCCGATCACGGCATCGAATCGACCGCGGAGAGGGAAGCGGCGGGAAAATCCGGGCACGGCACGATTCGTCTAAACGCGTACCACGACGGCGATCAGGTGGTGATCGAAGTCTCCGATGACGGTCACGGACTCGATCGCGCAAAAATCGTCCGCCGCGCAATCGAGCGCGGAATCCTTTCGGCTGAGGAAGCAGTTCAGCTGAATGAGATGGAGGGTCTTCAGCTGATCTTCGCGCCGGGCCTCAGCACAGCGGATGAGGTCACGGAGATTTCCGGGCGCGGCGTCGGTCTCGATGTCGTCAAGTCTTCGCTGGAAGCTTTGAAAGGTTCGGTGGAGCTCGAAAGCGTGCCCGGGCAGGGCACGACGTTCCGTCTTCTCGTGCCACTCACGCTCGCGAGCATTCGCGCGCTTCTGTTCCGCGTCCACGGACGTCTCTACGCCGTGCCACTTGCTTCCGTCGCGGAAATCACGCGGATCACCGACCAGGGTATTCATCGGATTGACGACCACGAAGTGTTTCAGCTGCGCGAACAGGTGCTGACCCTCGTGCGGTTGGACCGGCTCGGGCCGCACGCCGTGGGCGAGAGCGGAAAGCGCCTTTTCGTAATTGTGATCGGCACCGGCGGCCGGAGGTTCGGCCTCGCCGTGGATAGCCTGATGGGCGAAGAGGAGCTGGTGATCAAGGCGCTCGAAGATCAGCTGGTCACCTCTCCGATCGTGAGCGGCGCTTCCATTCTTGGTGACGGAACCGTCGTGCTGATCCTCAACGTTCCGGCCGTTGTTTCGCATCTTTCGCGAATTCCCGCGGTGGGAGCCACGGCATGAGCGAAAAGATCCGCGTGCTCGTGGTGGACGATTCCGCACTGATGCGGAAGCTCATTCCGCAAACGCTGCTGAACGATCCCTCGATTGAGGTCGTGGGTACGGCGATGGATGGCTTGATCGGGTTGCGCAAGATCCAGGAGCTGCACCCACATGTCGTCACGCTCGATCTCGAAATGCCGCGCATGGACGGCATCGAGATGCTTCGCCAGATCACGCGCAAGCATCGCGTTCCCGTCATCGTCGTCAGCGCACACACCGAGGAAGGCGCTTCTCTCACGCTGAAAGCGCTCGCTCTCGGCGCGTTCGATTTCGTCACCAAACCGCAGGACGCCGCTTCGGGCCGCCTGCAGCAGATCGCCTCGGAGCTGGCGCTCAAGATCAAGGTCGCGGCGTCTTCGGGTCCGCCGAAGTTGATTATCACGGTGCCGCCGACGAAGCCGAAGGAGCCGCGCAACTTTCCGACGCAGCCGCGCTGGCCCTCGCGCATTGTGGCCATCGGAATTTCCACGGGCGGGCCCAACGCGCTGCAATATCTTTTCTCCCAGCTTCCGGAGGATTTTCCGGCATGTCTGCTGGTCGTGCAGCACATGCCGGAGGGATTTACGGAAATGTTCGCGCGGCGGCTGGACGAATCGTCGGCGCTCGAAGTGAAGGAAGCGCAATCCGGCGACCTGTTGCTTGCCGGGCGCGCGCTCATCTGCCCGGGTAACCGTCACATGAAAGTTTGCCACATGGAGCACGGAGACGTTGTGATTCTCGTGGATCAGCCGCGCGTCAACGGCCATCGTCCGTCGGTGGATGTGCTGTTTCATTCCGTGGCGAACACGTTTGGCAATAAAGCCGTGGCCGTTCTGATGACTGGTATGGGCGAGGACGGCGCGGCGGGCATGGGCGCGATACAAGCCGCGGGTGGCGTTACGCTGGCGCAGAGTTTGGATACGTGCGTCGTGGATAGCATGCCCAAATCGGCAATCACGCGCGGATTTGCCAGCCGCGTGGTTTCGCTTTCCGGTCTTGCAAGTACCCTGCAAATCAAATGTCTTCCCGACCGGCCCCAGGCCGAGCCGGCGGCAGTACCGAGCGGTGTGGCCGCCGGAGATACAGGATCCCGAAGGAGATCGTCATGAAACAGTTTGAAGCTTTGACTCGAAAAGATAGCCAGCCGGTGCGCTACCTCATCGTGGACGACTCGGTCTTCGCGAGGAAGAGTCTCGCGAAGATGGTGGAGTCCTTCGGCGGACGCCTGGCGGGTGAAGCCGGCGACGGTTGCACGGCCATCACGGAATACGCCCGCACGAAGCCCGACATCGTCCTGATGGACATCACCATGCCGCAGATGGAGGGCATCGAAGCGGTCGAGCGCATCGTGCAGGAACATCCCGAAGCGCGCGTCGTGATGGTCTCTTCGGTGGGCTACCAAGACAACATTCTGGCGGCGCTGCAGAAGGGCGCGCGGCACTTCGTGCAGAAGCCGGTGAAGCCGGACGCTCTCTACGAAATTATCCGCTACGTGCTCAATGACGACGGTGTGACCACGCCACCCGCCATCGTCGTGGAAGAAGGGAAAACGCGATGAAGATGGATCTGATCCAGCCGTTTATCGGCTCGCTCGATACGGTGCTCGCGGAAATGATGCGAGAACCCGCGAAGATCGCCGACCTCGCGATGGAAGAGGACGGCTATCGGAAGAAAGGCCTCGCGGCCGAGGTCATGTTCAAAGGACAGATCGAGGGGCGCATCGTTCTGGATATGGAACCGCAAGCGGCCGCCAAGGTCGCGAGCTATCTTGCGGGAGCGGAAGTGGATCCCGGCGAGTCCATCGTCCCGGAAACCGTCTGCGAACTCGCGAACATGGTTATCGGAAACGCGGTCACGCAGCTCAACGATCGGGGATTTCAGTTTAAGGTGTATCCGCCCTCGTTGCTGACGCAAGAACAGTGCGCGAAAGCCGGACAGGACTCCGAAGCGACGATCCTGTGCTTCGAAACTCCCTGCGGAAATGTCTACCTCAACATCGCCATGCACTACCACGCGCGCCGCAGTCGCGAACGCGCCCCCATGGCCGTAGGCTAGCCTCGATCCGGCAAAGGCTTTTGCAGCCTCAATACGATTGAACTGAAACTTCGTGGATTCGCCTGGCGGCGGCTGGCTTGCCGTCGGGTCCTGTCGCAGGTTTCAGACACCACTTCGTTACCCCTGCGATCGCAGCCCTTGTGAGACCGAAAGGCAGTGGCGTCAAAACCTGAACGTCATGAAGTTGCCCGTCTTCGCCGACAATCCCTCCGAGCTCAACCGTTCCGCTGATCTTTCTGTTCAAAGCTTCCGATGTGTAATCGACGCTGGGGCAGTAGAGGCAAGTCGGAAAGCAGTATCCACGGGCGCCGCTGTTCGGATACTTCGCTTGAACGTCGCTCGGAACAATCGAGTGGACAACGGCAGCGAGATTTTCGGCCGTCATTTTCCGATCGTCCCCTGAGATCGCGCATGCAATTTGAACGGAATGGATGTTTTGCCCGGTATCGGCACCCCACGACGATATCACCACATTCAGTTGATCGTTTTTGATCGATCGCTCACCCATAACAAATGATTGCACGTGAATGTCTTGCGCGGACGCGGGGCCAGCTCTCCCCAATCCACAAAGTCCACCGGATACGAGTTTTCCTTTATTGCGCCGCGGATTTGCGAGCGATCTTCGACAGGAAGCTTCGGGGCAGACTTGGCGAGCGCGGCACGGAACTCGTCGGCATTTTCTGGCCAAGCGGGGTGATTTTTCTGTTAGCCCCGGAGAAGTCAAACACGATTACCCTTCGCTGCTGCGCAGGAGTGATCGCGTTGGCGATCTGCCCAGCGGCCGCGTTCATCGAAGGGTCCTGCGCTCGTGCGGCCGGCACCCCCGCGAGCACAGCGAGCAGGTCGGGCACGATCTGAATGAGATGATGACGTGCGATTTGCACCCTAGGGTGGCTGGTCCAGTCTCTGTCCCGAGTCTCACGGGGGCCGTCGAGCCCCGCGGCACGATAACTCGGATGCCAACGAACCCAGACGCGTCCCGAGCCCGAAAAAGCCCCCACCCTCCCAGCAGTTAGGGTGGGCGGACCTCGACACGTTCGCCCTGCCGCAAAGTACAGTTACCTCTTTGGATGCCGCGCCGGACGCCGATTGCCACGCGCCCCGCACCGCGACTACTATGGAGATGTAGAAACACGGTCTCGACGAGGGAGAAGTACGATGAGAATCGCACGCTGGGCATTCACGATTTTGTTGATCGCGCCGCTGGGAATCGCCTCCGCGATGCCGCAGCAAGATGACTCGGTCGCGGCCGCCGCTCGCCGCGCCCAGGAGAAGAAGGCGCAGCAGTCGGATTCCTCAAAGCCCGCCAAGGTTTGGGACAACGATAACTTGCCGAACAAGCCCGGGGCCGTCAACGTGGTCGGGCCGGATCAGCCCGCCGCGAATTCCTCCACCCCCGGCGACGACACCGCCAACGCACCGGCCGTGGATGCAAAAACCGCCGCTGCCGACAAATCCGCCGCCGAGAGCGCCCTCACCTCCGCCAAAGCCAGACTCGCGGACCTGAAAGCCGACCTCGACGTGATGCAGCGCAAATACACGATGGATCAGTCCACCTACTATGGCAAGACCAACTACGCCGCCGACAGAGACGGCGCCGCCGCGCTCGCGAGCGAAAAGGCCGCGATCGACGACAAGGCGGACGAAGTCGCCACCGCGGAAAAACAGGTCGCGGAGTTGCAATCTAAGGTCGACGCCGGCAGCACCGACAAACCACCGCCTGCGAAATAATCAGTCATCGAGAGATTCCGCCTGAAAGCAGATCGTGTCCCGGTCTGCGTCTTGCACGTTCCTGGTGTTCTGTTCTTGCCTGAGGGCGGAGCCTTCTTTCCCCATCGCAGGCGGCGCGCGGCCAACGGTTTCGTAGCGGCAACCTTCAGGTGGGCGCCGTAGGGCGTCGGGGCTTCCGATCCGGCGTAAGAGTTGCGGCAAGCCGTGCGACAACCCTCTTGCAAACGTACCCCTACTAATAGTACACATTTCCCTTGACACACTAGACGCCCCGGCGCACAATCCCGCCAGTTTTACGGGGCGTTTTCCGTTCCATATGCGTGCCGGCGTTCTCCGTTTTTATTTCGGCCCCGCACGCAGACTGTGAGGCAAAAGGATGCAATATTTGCCCGGCTGGACGGTGCAGTGTTTGACTCCGGAGTGCCCCGCGCGAGGCCACTGGCTCCGCGTGCAGGGCCTGCCACAAGAAATCTGCAGCAATTGCGGTGCTCCGCTTCATAACGTGCCGCCGCCGCTTGCGCCGCGTTTCCGCATGCGGCCCCGTGCGCTCGCAAGCTATCGCCCGACGCGGCGTCCGGGTTAAATTTTCCGACTGGCAGCGGCTCGATCGCCCGCCGAAGTTTCAGGGCCGGTCTCGTCCCCGCCGCAGCCACTTTGAGCACGCCAAGCAGGTAGTTCGAGTATCGGTCCGGATCGCCTCTGGATACACCAGAGCGGTTCGGACCTTTTCATCAGACGACGCGCGGTTTGGCAATCACGGAAGTGAAGCGGGAAGAGGGGGGAGCGGCCGGTGGGGGGACCGGCCGCTCGTGGGCATTGGGGGTGATGGAGGTGCAGCAACTCGGGGCGCTTGCCCCGAATCCACAGTGATTCTGCCGGTAGTCCGCGGCGCGGTCGATAGCCACCTCGATTCAATCGTTTCAGTACCTTCGTACTCGTCGGCCAATTTCGATGTCTCTTCGCCTGAACCTGCCGGCCCGTTTCGCTTCCCTAGACTTCGTTGTTATTGCGCCCACGTTTTCGCTAGAATGCGGGCCATGCCAGCCCAACCTTTTGAGGTCTCGCAGCGCTCAGGATCACTTGCGACCGTGCAAATCATCAGCGTGAAGGGCGCCATCACGTTTGCCTCGTCGCCCGCATTCCAGGCCGCGCTCTCCGCCGCTACGGCGCCGCGCCTGATCATTGATTTCACCGAAGTATCGTCCCTGGATTCGATGGCCATCGGCACCCTGGTGCGAGCGTTTGTTTCGTGCCATAAAGCCGGCCGCAAACTCGTGCTCGTCGGACTGAATTACCGCGTAAAAAACATTCTGCAAATCACGGGCGTGGATCCGCTGTTTGAAATCTACACGAGCATCGCCGATGCGCAAGGCGCGCTGATCTGAACGGCGTCCGAGATAAGCCCCTCTAGCGATGCCACTCTCTCGAATTCCACCGATCCTGATTTCGTCCCGGCCGAGGCGCACGGCTTTTCCGCAAGCCTCGCGCAAGAAACGCGATCGACAGCGAACCCGAGCTCAAGCTCGTGAGGCGAGCGCGAGCATCGGGCAACATCCGGGGAATTCAGATTCCAGCGGATTGCGGCCCCTAAAGGACGCCGCCGAGGCGCCCGGCTTTTGGCCCATCGCCGCCATTTGTGTCACCGCCTGCCTCGGGCTTTTGATCATGGAGTTCGGGGGCAGCGAGGAAACCTACACGTCGTTTTTCCCGCCGCCAACCCACAGCCTCGATCTCTACTGGGTGTTGCGCGTTAAGGCCTGGTGGGTCGGCTCGATCCTGATCGGTTTTCTCGCTCTGCCCGCGCTGCTGATGGCTGTCCTGCCCGGCCAACGGCTGCGCGATTGCAATCTCGGGTTCCGCGGCTTCCGCGACCACTTTTGGATCTACGTCGGCCTGCACGGCGCGGTGCTTCCGGTGATTTGGATTGTCTCGCTATCGCCGTCCTTCTACACGTTTTATCCGATGTACAATCAGGCGGGCCGCTCCTGGTTCGACTTGCTGATGTGGGAGGGAATGTATGCCGGCCAATTCGTTGCGCTTGAATTTTTCTTCCGCGGATTTCTAGTGGGAGGTCTCGGCAGGCACATCGGAATTTTCGCCGTCCCCGTTTCCGTGATGCCCTACATGATGATCCATTTCACGAAGCCGCTCCCGGAGGCCGCGGCATCCATCGTCGCGGGTTTCGTTCTCGGCTACCTCGCGTGGAAGACGAAATCAATCTGGGGCGGCGTCTGCGTCCACTGCGCCGTAGCGTCCACCATGGATCTGCTCGCGCTCGCGCACAAAAACCAGCTCCCTTGGCTGCACGGCTAGCACGCTGACGGTAGGGAGTACGAATGGCCTTCAGATATGAAGAAGCGGTGCCGTGGGGGCGTTCCTACGACGAATACTTGCGCATGTTCGATTTAGGCAAGGACGATCTGCGCCGAAAAATTCTCGGGTGTGCGGATGGACCGGCGAGTTTTGCTGCGGGGATGTCGAAGCGAGGGCGCACGGTCGTTTCCTGCGATCCCCTCTATGAGTGCGATGCCGGTCAGATCAGGCGACGGATCGACGCTACCTACGAGGATGTGCTTGCGCAGACGCGACACAATCAGAACAAATTCGTCTGGGAGCGAATCACGTCGCTGGACGAACTGGGCCGCGTGCGACTGGAGGCGATGAGTGAGTTTCTGGACGATTACGATCAAGGGCGGGTCGCCGGGCGCTACGTTGCAGGGTCGTTGCCCGATTTGCCGTTCGCGGAGTCATCGTTTGAGTTGGCCCTGTGCTCCCACTTTCTTTTCTTTTACTCGGATTTGTTTACGATGGAGTTTCATCGGCGGGCCGTCGACGAATTGTGCCGGGTAGCGCGGGAGGTTCGGATTTTTCCTTTGGTCGATTACAATGCCGAGCCTTCTCCGTGGGTGGCGCCGACTGTGGATCATCTAAAGAAGGTGGGACGAAGCGTTTCGATCGAGAGCGTGCCGTATGAATTTCAGCGCGGGGGGAACGAAATGATGAGAATTGTCCTCGATGCGTCGGACTAGTGCGGTTTCGGCGAGGCTTTGCGGCCCCGACGGCGAATGTACTACGATAAGCCCCCGCCGATGAGCGACAACACTCCTTTGAAATCCAGCGATCCCACGAGCGACATGCTCTGGGGATTCTGGTATCCCGCGCTGCGCAGCGACCAATTGCGCGGACGCAAACTCGAGCGCGCCATGCTGCTCGAAGTTCCGCTCGTCCTCGGCCGCGATTCCGCCGGAAAACCGTTTGCGCTGCGCGACGTCTGCCCGCACCGCGCGTTTCCTCTCTCGTTCGGCCGATTCGACGGCGCTTCCGTCGAGTGCGCCTATCACGGCTGGCAATTCGACGCGCGCACCGGGCAGTGCCGCCACATTCCTTCGCTCACCGCGGATTCCAAGCTTAAGTGCGACCGCATCTATGCCGGCAGCTTTGGCTGCGAGGAACGCGACGGCTACATCTGGGCGTTCATGGCGAATCCCGAAGGCCGGGCGCCAACATCACCAAGCGTCGCCCCGCCGGCGACGCCAAATGCTGCCCCACCGATTCCGCCTGCGCCCGAACTGCCGACGTTCAGCCCGCATTACCGAATCGCGCATCTGTGGGCCGATCTTCCGTGCAGCGTGGACCACGGCATCATCGGATTGATGGATCCTGCACACGGGCCGTTCGTGCACCAGGCCTGGTGGTGGCGCAGCCGCCGCAGCATCCGCGACAAGGCCAAACAATTCGAGCCGATTCCCAACGGCTTCCGCATGAGCCCGCACGCGCCCTCCGCCAACAGCGCGCCATATAAACTTCTAAAGCTCATCACCGGCGAGCCCGCCACGACCACGATCGATTTCGTGCTGCCCAACCAGCGCTTCGAACAGATTCGCGCCGGGCGCCACTGGCTGACGAGCCGCACCACCGTCACTCCCGTCCGCCCCGATCTTTGCAGGCTCGACTTCGTTGCCGCGTGGAACATTCTTCCCTGGTTTCCCGTCGTCTCGTTCATCGTTCACGTGCTCGGGCCGCGCTTCATCCGCCAGGATACCGAAGTGATCAAGAAGCAGTCGCTTGGCTTGAAATATGAAGACCGCATGATGCTGGTGGACGATGCCGACCGCCAGGCGCGCTGGTATTTCGAGTTGAAAGCCGCGCATCTGGAATCGCAGCGCACCGGCGAGCCAATGCGCCACCCCGTGGCGGGACCGGTTACGCTGCGGTGGCGGTCGTAGGTTCCCATCGCCGTTCTCGGCGTTCACACCGAAAAGCAAAGATGCCCGGCTAAAGGCGTATGCTACATAACCAGCGGCGAAGCCCGATCGAGGTGAATGGTCGGGGCGACGCCAGCAATATCGCCGGGCACGATATATCGTGCCCTTACGAAGAAAAACCGGCGATTCGCTTTCTCTTGCCCTGCACTAATCTTGTCCCTTCGTCCAGTTGTTCGCCTCCACTCCGATCGCGCATAGTTTTGCAGCCGATTTGGGCGCTTCTTTCTGTCTCGTTTCATGGGAGGATTGCCGTGATTCGGTCACTTCTAGTCATCTTCGCAATGGAGCTTGCACTTGCGTCGGCCCCGCCTGCTTCAGCATCGGATATTGGCGCCGTGAAATGCGCGGTGAACCAGGATCGCGTGTGGGTTTACGAGTCGCTCAACAGCTTCGACGTGGAGACCCGGCTGAAGTGCGGCGACACCGTCGAAATCCTCTCGCGCGTGAAGGGGTACGTGAAGATTCGCACCGCGAGCGGCGTGGAAGGCTACGTCCCCGACTCCGTGTTTCCGGATTTGCCTGCGCTTCCGCAGGATGATAGCGATAAGCCGCCCGTCATCCTTGGTGCGCGGCCCATGGCGAGCGCCGTTGCGCATCCAACAGCGCCGCCGCCCGCTGTCGCGTTAGCGACAGAGCCGGCTATGGCGCAGCCAACTCCACCGGCCCCCGCGCCGCCCGTTGTTGCGTCAAAGCCTGCGACGCCGCCCGCGAATTCCGCAGTCGCTCGATCGAATTCACCGGTCGCCGGGAATGTGAAGCCGGCATCGGCGGTCGCAACCTCGCCGCACGCTCAGCCGCGTGAGAAGGCGAACGCGCCCACGGTGGTTGTAGAGCCGGCGGCGCCCAAGAAAACACCAGTGAAGCCTGCTCCTTCGACGACACAATCCGCGAAGGCGACCGTCATCACTCCCATCCCGCAACCGTCCGCATCAGCCGCGACAGTCGTCTCGGCGAAGGAAACGATGCCGCCGGTCAACGCCAAGCTGCTGGACACGTCCGCGAATGCATCGCCATCACCCGACATCATGATCGTGGAGCATTCAACCCAGCCACCCGATTTGGATGATTACCCTGACGCGAAGCCTGACAACGAAAGCGCGGACCCGGCCTGCCACGTATTTTTCTCCGCGTACGGTTTGGCTCCGGCTCAGTACAAGTGGCTGGTCGAAAATCGTCGCAAGCAATACTCGGGCATCTGCCCCGCTCCCGATCTCTCTCGGGTGGACTACGTGATCCTGTTCGCGCACGATTCCGACACTTACAACTCAGCCATGCCCGCGGCAGTTCATACCGACCGCAACGGATTCTCCGATTTCAGTCCGATGACCACGGTGGATACCGCGCTCCAATCGGCTTCGGAGCTGGACAAGGCCCGCTACGAATTCGTCTGGGTATTCCACATGAAGCGCGGCACGTTTGATCCCGCCAAATTTTCGGTGCGGCGTCGCCCGCAATTCACCACGGACGCCAAGGGCTCGCACGCCTCGGCGCGCGCCGTCGAGGAAGCGTTCCATTTCATCGAGGGGCAGGGCAGCCCCGATCGCTGATCAACGGGGCGCCCTGGAAGATTCACTTTAGCGAAGTTCGTTCAACGAGAAAGTTGTCTCGACCTCTTGACCGTCGGGCGTGTCCACTTCGATCGTGGTGAGCGTCCCGGAGTCGAGTTGATTCACGTCGTAGTCCACATCAATCAACGCCCCTTCGTAACCACTGATCGTCTCGTCGCTATAGATTGGCTCGCCGTGGACAGAACGAGCGTCAACTTCGGAATTCTGTTTCAAGTGCACGTGGAAGTCATTCCAGAACTCGCCTAGCGTGCCGGCCGTATCCGTCGGCTTCGGGTACGTGTCCGTGAAGTAGATTTCCACGTGCACGCGAAACTCACCCGGCTTCCCGAAATAATCTTTTTCTGCGTCCGTGGCGTGATAGTCCATCGGCGTTTGCGTGAGGGCGTCCACAAGAAAACCAAAGGGGGTCTCGATTTTGATCAATCCCACATGGGCGCCCGATTTCGGAGCGGGCAGATTGTGGCGGTATTTCTTGAAGAACTCCTGACGCTTTTCGGGATTGGCCTTGGCGAGAAAATACGCATCGCGAATCGTTTCAGAGGAAAACGGATAGTCGAAACCGAGCGCTGGCTGCGCAATCAGGAGGGCCAGCAAAACCGGCAATGACCGGCGCATCATAGGCTTCCTCTTGGCTCACCGCAAACTGTCGAGATCAAACGTTGCATGAATCTCCTGACCATCCGGTGTGAGGACTTCCACATCGGCCGGCGCGGAAGAATCTACTTTGTCCGCATCGTAATCGAGATCGAGCTCCATTCCCGCAACGCTTGAATTGGGGCCGTCCCAGGAAATAGGCGACATCGCGTGTGCCTGGCTCAAAATCTCTTGGTCGCGCTGCCTCAGCTTGACGGCGAAGTCTATTTGAGGGCCGGTGCCGTAGATGACGCCCTGACTGTCAAAGGGAAAGTAGATGAACACGCGCACGCGGCAGATCTCGGGTTTTCCGAGATAATCCTGCTCGGCATCTGGAGCGAAGTAGTTGGATACGCTCCGCGCGACCCGGTTCGCGATCATGACAAATGGGGTCTCAAACTGGATCGCCCCAACATCCACGCCTTTCTTGGGGGCGGGTAACTGCAGCGTATATTTGTTGATGAAGTCTGCACGCCTGTTCGCGTCCTCTTTGCCGAGAAAATAGGCTTCGCGGATGGCCTCGGGAGAAAGCGGAGAGTTATAGGCAAATGCCGGCTGCGCGACGAGGACCGTCGGCAACAGAATTGACAGGGCCCATCGTCCCGTAGTTCTCATCGCGCCCTCCCGTATCTACCAAGTTAGACGCAACACATCGCCAGGCGGGTAAGTACGGTCGCGGCGTAGGCTCGATGAGTTAGTTCGTGATCCCGCTAAGAAACGGATAATGCTCCGCGGCGGCCATGAAGAAAAGCATCGGGAACGACATCCAGAATCCGGCGCGCGACGCCAGAAACGCCCAGCGCGCAAAATAAGCGGCTTCGGGCGGCATCGGCGTGCCCTGTTCCGCGCTCGCTCGCGTCCATGCGATCAACCGCTTCTGTGCGCGCCAGATGATTCCCCAAGCATTCAGCAGCATCAGCAGGCCCATTCCTCCGCCAATGCTGATGGCCAGGTGTCCGTTGGAGGACTGCGAATTCGCATTCAGCACCAGCACAATCCACGATGCGGCGACGGCAATCGCGGCAATCGCGATCGCGCGCACCCACGCGCTGTCCAGAATCCCGGTCCGCGGCAATTGGAACGGATAGATCAGTGCGAACGCGACAAGCCACACCAGCAGCCACTCTCCCATCCAGCGCCACGCGAGCGCGGGGTTCCCGGCATTGTGCGCATCCGCGGCCAAAATCATCCAGAAGTAGCGCAGCCCCGCGACCACCGTGATCAGCGCCGACCACCGGAACCACAACATCGCGCGCGTCATCAGCGCCGGAAATATCTTCGCGCGCACCGGCGGTTCCAGCCCCTTCAGCGTGGGCGTGCCCACCAGATTGAAAAAATAGAGCAGGCCGATCCAAATGATCCCAGCCACAAAATGCATCCAGCGTAGCGCGATCTGTTCGGTCGCGACCGCGCCCTGAGGGAAGCTGATCTGCGGTCCTACGGCGAGAATCATAAGGCTCAGAAACGAAGGGGACATTTAGCACCTCCAGCCCGCCTGACGCCCAGGCCCTGCGAGCACGCGCGCATACTATCGCAAATCCGTAAGCGTTGTGGTATAGACTGCGCGCTCACTGAATATCACTCAAACGCGCGAAGGGAAGCCGTGAGCGGGAACGGTTCATCTAAGCGAATCTACGCGGGCACTTCAGGATGGGCGTACGCATCCTGGAAGCCAAAATTTTATCCCGCGAAACTCGCGTCGGCGAAATTCCTGGGCTATTACGCGACACGGCTGAATTCAGTGGAAGTGAATTACACATTTCGCAACCAGGTCACAAGCGAGTTGCTCGCCGGTTGGATCGCGGCGACTCCGGCCGATTTTAGATTTGCGGTAAAGGCGCATCGGGAAATCACCCATAGCAAGCGCCTGCGCGGCGCGGCCGTGCCAACGTTGAAGTTCCTGAAGTCGCTTGAGCCTCTGCGGGGTGCGGACAGACTCGGCCCGGTGCTGTTTCAGTTGCCGCCATTTCTCAAATGCGACATTGTGCTGCTCGACGAATTTCTGGCCACACTGCCCCGCCAAACACGAGCGGCGATGGAATTTCGTCACCCTTCCTGGTTTGTGGACGATGTCTACGACCGATTGGGCCGCGCGAATGTCGCACTGTGCCAAGGCGAAAGCGACAAGCTCGAGACGCCAGACGTCGCCACCGCCGATTTTTGCTATCTCCGCCTGCGAAAAAAACGTTACTCGCCCACGGCCCGCAAAAAGATATCGAACCGCGTGGTGGAGGCCGCGCATCGCGGCGAGGTCTTCGTTTACTTCAAGCACGAAGACAGGCCCGGGGGCGCCCTGAACGCAGAAAGCCTCTTGTCGGCGCGCAAAAATGGTTAACGTTGACGGGTGATGGTGCCCAAGAGAGGACTCGAACCTCCACTCCCTTGCGAGAACTAGCTCCTGAAGCTAGCGCGTCTGCCAATTCCGCCACTTGGGCATTTTGTGCAGCAAAGCGAGGCGAATCCATATTGCCGCGCAGCCGGTGGTTTGTCAACGAAGCACGCCCCGCCGGAGTACCATTGACCCGCGCCCCCGCAATCCTTACAGTTCTTACAGCGGTCGCGAGTTACTAGAGGAGGGCACCGATGGCAACTGCCCGCGCGATGCTGGAGCGCCGCCGTTCAAGCCGCGTACACATTCGTATCCCTGTAAGAGTTCATTCCAACGAAATCGGTGGCGAACCGCGTGACGCTACCGCTGAAGCCATTTCCGTCAGCCGCACAGGCGCGCTGCTGCGCCTGCCGTTCCTGCCTGAACTCGGCTCCCGCATCGAAGTTCTCCACGGCCTTTCGCAAGAGGTGCGCGAATTTCGCGTCATCTCCGTGAGAAACAAAAAGGAGCACGGCCCCTTTGATCTGGGCGTCGAAATCCTTCACCCCGCCCGCAATTTCTGGGGCGTCTCATTTCCGGACGAACGCCGCTAGTTAACTGACACGATCACCCGAACGCCGCGCCCCTGGATACCCTACGCCGCTGGTGGTGCTATAATCCCGCCAAATTAGAACGGAAGGGCCCGCACGGGCCGGTCTGCCATCCGGCAGAGCCCCGCCACGACCCGCGGGCACGGGAGGTAGCCATGGGAACGCTTCAGATGGTGTTGCTAGCCTGGGGTGTGGTTACTGCCATCCTGGTCTGCATGTGGATCTACCGGAGCGCACTCGAGAACCGCGAGGAAGATCAGATTTTTCTCGATGCCGCAGGAGACTCCATGGCGCAGGAGCAGCGCTTGATTGTCGCCCGAATCGAAAAGCTTAGCGCTCCAATCCTGGTGCTGATGGTGCTGTCAGGTGTCCTCTTAGTGACTTTGGCCGGCGTGTGGATCTGGCAAAGCATTCACAGCTTCTGACCGCCGAGCCGGCGAATTCTCTCAGAGCGCCCCGCTAGGGTTTTGCCGGTGCGGCCTGTGCCGCAGGCTGTTGTGCAGGAGCAGGTCCCGATGTCGGAGCGATCTCCGATGTGTGGTTGTGCACGATCAGCCAGTTGGCACCCACTTTGTTGAAGATCAGCGTCGTTTGCCCGCGCATCGAGTACGGTTGCCCGTTCAGCAGCGAATCGAACTCCCACTGATACATGGCCCACGCAACATCCCCGTGCGGAAAGATGATCGTGTTTCGCCGGACCATCTGCACTCCCTGAAACGCCGCGCGTTGCCGTTGATACAGAGGCACGTAATTCTGCCAGCCTACGATCGGCGGTTCGTAAGCGCCGCTCACAAACGTCACGTTGTCCGCGTAATATTTGTGCATCATGTCCACATTCCCGACTTGAAACGCGGCCAGCATCTCGCCGATGTCGTGGTCAATCTGATCGGCGTCGGAGCCTACTGGCATTGGCGGCGCATTCGGATCTGTCTGGTCGTTGGTCTTGATTTTTGTTTTCTTATTATTTTGCGGGCCAGCCAGGGCGCTCGAGGAAACAGCGAGGATCAAGACCGTGGCTAGGATGGCGATCAGCCAGCGCGCGCGCGCGAATTCTAGAAGTTTTTTCTCCATTCGCCCTCCATCTCGGATCGGCTCGGAGCATAGCACGAAGCGAAAATCGCCCGGCAAGCGGAACTCGCGCCATGTGTCGCAACGGCGCATACGGCCGCGCGCAGGCGCGACTTTACCGGTGCGGCGCAGAATGCAACGTCTGGCTCAGTAGATTCACGAACAGCCGATACGCGCCCGGCACTCCATCGGGCAGCTCGCGGAAGAATGACAGTCCCGTATAGATGTACACGCCCTTGCCATCGCGCGCATAGACCAGCCCACCCGTCGCTTCCGGCTCGCCCGGATCAGTTAGCCCGAGCACAGCCGTGTACCGCGAATCCCATGTGCTCCAGAAATAAAGGCCGCGCTCCTGTTCCCAACCCTTGAAATCATCGAGCGTGATCTTGTTCGGCGAATTCAGCAGGGGACTGTCCGGCGCCAGAAACCGCACGGGCGAATTCTGATCCGTCACGCGCACGGCCTGCCCCGCCATTTCCGCCTTGAAAGGCGCGGGAAGCAGTTTCGCCCAGGCGAAATCGCGCTCGTACAAAACGAGCAGGGTTCCGCCGTTCTCGACGTAGTCAAGCAGTCGCGAATTCGCAGCCATTGCATCGTGACGCAGTTCGTAGGCGCGAATGCCCACCACGATCGCGTCGTAGCGGCTCAAATCGCCGAACGCCAGCGCCACTTCGTCGAGCAGATCCACCTGTATGCCCACCTGCCGCAAAGTTTCCGGCAACACGTCGTTATCGCCCGCAATATATCCAACGTGCAATCCCGCAGGCACAGCGAGATCGAGCACGTGCACGGTCACATCGTCCGGCTCGCTCGCATTGCGCGTGGGCAGCGTGGGAATCGGTTCGACGGACGTGCGAAACGTTTCATCGCCGAGCTTCGCGTAAGGATGCAGCGCGTACGCTCCCGGAGCAATTTTCGTGGGAGCTTTTACCGCCCAGCGCACCAGCCGGTCTCCTGCTCCGGAAAAGTCAATCGCCGCGATCGGCGACACATTCCACTCCGGCGGCGCATCGAGTCCGATTGACACCGTCGCCGCTTTTGTTCCGTGGTAACGCACGCGCGCCAGCAGATCGGCGGGCGCCGCCGCGTGCTTTTCCGGCACCATCACCTGCGCTGGCTCGACCGTCAGTGTCACTGCCGGAACGAGTTCCAGCGGATACGTTACAATCGCGGTGGTTTTCGCTTCGGCCGATTCCACCGCTTTTTCAACCGTGAACTCATAATCGTCCACACTCATGCGCAGCGCGAGCTTCACGAGCGGCGCCGGAAAGGGCAACACTGCATCGGCGGGCGTGGTTGGCGGCTTTGCTCCTGCTGGAATCGATACCCTGAAGTGATAGTTGCTGCCCCTGGCATCGGCGTCGTCGAGCGTCGCGCTCCAACCCTCTGGCACCAGCAAGCTCGATGGGTCCACCTTCCATTTCGCCGGCGTCGCGGGCTTGTCGAGAAAATTCACGTCCACGGTGAACGATTCGCCAGCCACCAGCTCGTGACGGCTCGCTTGTGTGTCCACCGGCAGCGCCACGTCATCATCGAGCGCAGCGTCAATTCTTTTCTGGATGCGCTCGAGTTCCCACTGCGCAGCCACGCTCTCGCCTCCGCTCGATAGTTTCTGCCGCAATCCGGAAATTGCCTTGCCCGCTTCCGCCAGCGATTTTGCGGCGGCCGCCCGATCGAGTTCGAGCGCCGATTTCGACGCGGATGCCAGGTCTTGATCCGCCGCCGCAAGCGCAGGCGCCATCGAGCTTTGCCATTGCGCATAGCGGTCCGCGAGCGACGCGATGGATTCCGCCAATTCCTTTACGTCAAACGACCCGCCGCCTTCCTGCCCGTGTTCCACAATGAGCGATGGCGACCGCCGGAAAAATGGATTGCCTGTAAACGATGGCGTGCCCTGCGACACGTGCTGCGCGTGTCCTTCCATTCCCATTTCCACGTAGCTCTGTCCCCACAGCGGCGAAACGTCGTTCACAGGCAATGTCACGCCACCAGGTGCACTGCTCGCCGTGGCAGGGCCAAAACCGAAACTTCCCGGACGCAGCTCGAGCGAAATCTTCCACGCCGTGAGTCCCTGCGCAATTTGATCCGGAAATTTCGTGGGATCGGCCGCGTCAGCGACCGCTTGCGGCGTCAGGATTCCGCTGGCCTGATGCTGTCCGTGCCCGAAATGAACTCCGCCCCAGCCGTTGATCACCACTTGAGGCCGGTACATCCGGATGACCCGCACCATGTCTTCCAGCGGAATCTGATCGCCCCAAATTTTCATCGTCCGCTCGGGGCTTTTCGAGAATCCTGGATCGACCGCCCGCGTAAAAAATTGATGCACGCCGTAATGCGAGTCCGCCGCCAGCAATTCCGTCGTGCGCACCACGCCCAGCGGCCCATCCTGCTCGGGACCAATGGCGTTTTGCCCTCCCTGCCCGCGCGTGATCGTCAGCACGGCCACATCGGCGTACAGTCCTCGCGAAAGATATGCCAGGAGCCCGGCCGTTTCGTCATCCGGATGTGCGGTTACGTACAGAATTCGCGTCGTCACGCGCGCCTTGTTGATCGCCTGAACCGTCTCCGCCAGGCTCTGCGCTGAGGCCGACGAGACAGCCGCAAATCCCATCGCTCCCGCGAAAACGATCGCGGCCAAAGTCGAACTCCTTCGTGCCATCCTTCCACGCATCAGGCAGTCTCCTCAAAGGGCCACTGGCGCATCCATCGCGCGCGTCCTAAATATACAAGAATTCCAGCCGTCGCTGCACCGAGCGACGCCAACATCGGCGTTCGCCCCGTCGAAATGAAAATTCCCATCCAGCCGATGATTGCTGCCACGACTGGCACCGGATATAGCCACATGCGGAACGGCAACCGTGCATTCCCCCAACGCCTTCGCAGCAAGATCAGCCCCACCCCTTGGCCGATGAATTGGATGATGCATCGCATCGCCAGGATGGCGCGGATTACGGACAAAAGGCTGAACAGCAGGCTGAACACCATGGCCGCCGCGCCCAGCGCCACGAGCGAAATGTACGGGAAATGTTTCGTCGGATGCAGGCGCGCGAAAATTGAGAAAAAATTTCCGTCTAGCGCCGCCGCGTAGGGCACGCGCGAATATCCAAGCGTCGCCGCAAAAACCGACCCGAGCGCGGTCAGCAAAATCAGCGCTGTCGCGAGCGTAGCCCACTGACTCCCGTACGCGCGCTCAATGAATGTGCTCACGATAAACTTCGATTGCGCCACCTCGCGCCACGGAATCACGCTCAGGATGCTTGTCTGCATCGCCAGATAAAGCGCCGTGATCCCGATGATGGAAATGAAAATCGCCCGTGGGATATTTTTTTCGGGGTTCTTCATCTCACCGCCCAGGTTGCAGACGTTGTAGTAGCCGAGATAGCTGTAGATCGTCTGCATCATCCCACGTCCCAGCGCCGCAAACAGCAGCCAGGACCAATTCCATCCGCCGCCGGAAAACTCGAACACGCGCTGCGCGTTGAAATGCCTTGCGCCTCCCCAAACGATCCAGAGAATCGTGCCGACCACGATCACGCTGAACACCACCGAAATTCGCCCGACCTCGGTGATCCGCCGGTAAAGTAGCACCACGACCAGCACGATGATCGCCCCGGCAATTGCGTTGTCGCCGTGCGTTCCGAACACTCCCACGATCTCCGTGGCCCGGCCCGATTTCTCCACCAGGTAACGCGAGTAGGTCGCGAACCCGAGCGCACCCGAAGCGATGCTCAGTGGCCCCTGAAACAGCGTCTGCCAGATGTAAAGGAACGACAGCAGCCGCCCCCAGCGCTGTGCTCCGTACGCCTCACGCAGGTAGACGTAACTTCCGCCGGCCTGCGGCATCGCCGCGCCGAGTTCGGCCCAGATGCAACCGTCGAACACCGCCAACAACGCGCCCGCCGCCCACGCCACCAGGCTTCCCGGCCCGCCCATTGCCTGAATCACGAACGGAATTACCACGAACGGTCCGATGCCGACCATGAACGTCATGTTCAGCGACGTCGCCTCGACCAGCCCCAACCCCCGCTCGAGTCTTTCCGCCTCGCTCACATCATTTTCCTTCCGCCAAAGCAGGCAGAGCATAGCAAGAAACGCTCTGGCGCCCGCCGAAAACTGCATCCAACTGCGCTACCATACGCGTTGAGTTCAATGGACCATCACCCGTCCCCGTTGTCGCTCAAGCTGATCCTCGGTCTCGCCGTCACGGCCGCCACACTTGCCATTCTCGTTGCCGGATTTTTCCGCCGTCGTCGGCGCCGCGCGTTTCCGGCACACGGCTGGCTCGGTATGGTCGCGCTGGTCGGCGCGGAATGCATGCTCTTTGGCGGCACGGATCCGGTCGCCACATTTTTCACGCCGATTGCCTGGAGCGCCTACATTCTGATTGCGGATGCGGCAGTTCTCGCACTCACCAATCGCTCGCGCCTGCACGACGCACCCATCACTCTCGCGCGCATGGCGCTTCTCTCGATTCCGCTCTGGCTCCTCTTCGAGGCCTATAACCTCCGCCTCCAAAATTGGACGTATATCGGCGTGCCTCACAGTTGGGTCGCCGCGCTCGCCGGATACGGTTGGTCGTTCGCCACAATTACGCCAGCCATTTTTGAGACCTCCGATCTCGTTCAGGCGCTCCTTCCCGCCCTGCCCGTCGAACCATGGAAAATTTCGCGCGCCGCTGAAAACGCGATGATGACCTGTGGCGCTGCGTTTCTGATCGCTCCGCTGGTGGTTCCGCGGCCCATCGCCGCCTACCTCTTCGTTCTTGTGTGGCTCGGGTTCATCCTTTTACTCGACCCGCTGAATCGCCGCCTCCGATTGCCGTCCTTTCTCGGCGATCTCTCCGACGGGTTCGCGCGCCGCCTCTACGGTTTTCTTGCCTCGGGCTGGATTTGCGGCTGGCTCTGGGAATTCTGGAATTACTGGGCGCACGGGAAATGGCACTACACGATTCCGATGTTCCAGCAGACGAAGATCTTCGAGATGCCCGCACCCGGCTATCTCGGCTTTATTCCCTTTGCCCTGGAGTGCTTCGCAATGTACGTTACCGCCTCCTGGCTCGCCGGCTGGCTCAAGAGGGTGAAATGACGAACGCCTATCGCGCGCATCTTCTTCCCTCCGTTACCCTCTGTGCGATTTTGATCTCCGCATTTGTGGTGCCTTCCGCGCGCGCCACCGGCATCAACCTGCCTCCGAAAGCTACACAAGCACTCGACAAAATTTACAGCGGCGATCCCGACGCGGCCATCGCGTTCGCACAGGAAATCGAGACAGAGCAGCCCGATCACCCGCTCGGATATCTGATCGAAGGCGAAGCAAGATGGTGGAAGAGGTACTGCCCCGCCTGCGAAATTAAATACGGCATCCTGGAAGCATGGAAGCACACCAAGGAAGCCGACGACGCTGCTTATCTCGCGCTCACCGGCAAAGTAACTTCTCTCGCGGAGGCGCAACTCGCCAAGTCCGACACTGCGGAGATGCACACGTTGGCTGGCCTGGGTTGGGCGCTTCAGGTCAGGGTCTACGCACTGCGCGGCGAGAATCGCGCCGCCGCTCACGCCGGGGTGAACGCGCGTGCCGAGATGCTGACGGCCCTCGAGCTCGATCCGGAAATGGCCGACGCCACCGCCGCTCTTGGAATTTACAACTACTACGTGGACACGCTTTCCCCGATCGTGAAGCTACTGCGCATTTTCATGGGAATTCCGGGAGGTGACAAGCAGTTGGGAATCAAGCAAATGGAGATCGGAATGAATCAGGGGTCGTTCCTGGCCGTCGATATCCGCTTCATTCTGGCGAGAAGCTTGCGCACCTACGACCAAAAATACGAAGAGGCGTTGTCGGACGCCGAGCCGCTCGTGGCGCGCTACCCTGGGAACCCGATTTTCATACTCCTGCTCGGCAACCTCAATCAGGAGCTGGGCCGCAACGCCCAAGCCTCAGAATATTTTCACGCCGTGCAGAACACATCCATTCCGGATTCCCCCTGCGCCAACCGCATGCGCCAGCTAGCCAATTCATTCCTCGCCTCGCACGCCTCGCTCGACTGAGTTGACACAGACGATCGAACAGGGCTAGCCTTCCGCGCCAAGTTCAAGTCGTTACGCGAAGGACGGATCAAACCCATTTTGAGCAAGCGCGTGCATAGGGCGATTGTGGTACTGATCGGTATCGGCTCCTTGCTCCTGGCGAATTCCGCGTTCGCTCACCACTCCCGCTCGATGTTCGATCAGACGAAGCAGATCACGCTCACCGGGACGGTGAAGGAATTTCAGTGGACGAATCCCCACTGCTGGATTCAAGTGCTCGTGCCGGACCCTGACAATGCACAGGCCGCACCGGTGGAATGGGGCGTCGAGATGGGTGCCCCGGTCGAACTAATGCGTAAAGGGTGGAAGCCGAGAAGTCTGAGTCCCGGGGATAAGGTCACCATTCTCATCAATCCGCTGCGCGACGGTCAGCACGCCGGCCTCGTTCTCTCCGTCACCGGCCCGGACGGGAAAATCCTCGGCAGGCCGGCCGAGGCAATCAAGTGATCGCGAACCTTACCGGTCGAATTGTGATGCGTCCAGCCAAATCGGCAATTGTGATTGCGCTTCTTTTCAGTTTTCTCTACCCGACGGGCGCGCAAACTTCATCGAAAAAGCGAGTCGAAGTCTTTGCCAAGCTGCCCGATTGGTCGGGCATCTGGGAGCTCGATGCCTTCGTGGGACAAGCCGACGGCCAGCAATTCAGCGCGGAAGGCCAGCGCAGATTGAAAGAATATGCAGCGGCCCTGCGGCCGTCGTTCACTCCCCCCTATCAGGCAGCGTACGACGAGATACGAAAAAAGGTCGAAGAGGCCGTTGCTGCCGACCCGGCCCACCCGCCCGCCACGCATCAGCCGCTGTGTGAAGCGCCCCCTTTCCCGGCGACCTCTTCGCCGGGAATGTTTGAGTGGCGCGTGACGCCGGAGGAAACCACTTTCATTAGCACCGTAGGCGCCGTGCGCCACATCTATACGGACGGTCGGTCGCATCCTCCGAATGACGAGCTATGGCCCACGCTCATGGGCGACTCGATCGGGCATTGGGAAGGCGACACACTCGTCGTCGACACGATCGCAACGAGAAAGCGGCTCTATATGGGCGAGCTTTCCGGATTCTTCGTCCCAATGAGCGATCAGCTCCATTTCACCGAGCGCATTCGCATGGTCCATCACGAACAGATGCAGATCGACTACATGGTCGAAGATTCGGTCGCGCTGACAAAACCGATTCACATGACGATTACGCATGTGCGCGTCACAGATTTCAACCGCATGGTCGAGGAAACGGATTGCGAAGAGAACGAACGCGACCCCATCGTCGACGGCAGATTTAGGACCGTGGTGCACTGAAACGGGCTCCGCGCGGCATTTCGCGCTTGTGCTATGCGCGCGCGGCTTCTTCCTGCTCGAAGGCGTGATAGGAGGAACGAACCAGAGGACCAGCTTCGACGTGCTTGAATCCCATCTGCTCGCCGAGTTTCTTGAATTCCGCGAATTCATCCGGATGGACATATCGCTCGATCGGCAGATGCTTGTGCGTCGGCTGCATGTATTGTCCGAGCGTCAGGATGTGCGTCCCTTGTGCGGCGATTTCTCCCATCGCCTGCAAAATCTCTTCGCGCGTCTCGCCGAGGCCCAGCATCATTCCTGTTTTGGTCGGCACATCCGGCGCCATTTCCCTCGCGCGGCGCAGCAAATCGAGCGAGCGCTCGTAAACCGCTCCCTTGCGCACGCGGCGATAAAGCCGCGGCACTGTTTCCATGTTGTGATTCAGCACATCGGGGCGCGCAGCCATCACTGTTCCAAGCGCGGACCAGTCTCCGCGAAAATCCGGGATCAGCACTTCCACTTTGCAATCGGGAACGCGCCGGCGGATTTCCCCGATCGTGCGCGCGAAAATCGCCGCGCCTCCGTCTCGCTGGTCGTCGCGATTCACCGAAGTCACCACCGCGTAGCGCAATCCCATCCGCTCGACGGCTTCCGCCACGCGTCCGGGCTCGTCTTCTTCGGGCGGTCCCAGAGGTTTGCCGCTCGGCACCGCGCAAAATCCGCACGCCCGCGTGCAGATATCTCCCAAAATCATGAACGTCGCCGTGCGATGCTCCCAGCACTCGCCCATGTTCGGGCACCGCGCGCTCTCGCACACCGTGTGCAGTTCGAGCGTGCGCATGATCCGGTCGAGTTCCCGGAAATTTTCACCGCCGGAGAATCGCACCTTGAGCCACGGTGGACGCGGCTCCGCCTTTGGCGCCGGAGCGCTAATGTTCGGCAATATGTTGAAAGGCGCAGCCATTTTTTCAGTCGCTGCAATCGAAGCAGATCTCATTCTACGCATCTGAAACCCTCGAAACAATCCGCTCCTGGCCTCCGCGCTTGTTCCCTTTGCCCCTAAACTGTGCGCAAACTCACTCGCCATTTTTCAGCCCCAGAAGCCCGCGAGGGCCAAATTCCCTAACGCAACCTGTTCTATTAGAGCCACATGTGAAGGGCCTGAAGTGTTGTATAATTACAACGCAATTGCGAATAGGGAATTATATCGTCTGTAAGTCATTGAAATTAAAGGCATAAAATCAATCCGACGCGGCCCACAAAGTGCCCTTGAAAGGGCGCCTGCTCAGATGCCCAGCCAACTTACAATTCAGCGCCCGGTTGAAATCGAAGGTATCGGTCTCCACACCGCGGTTGAAAGTCACTTGCGTTTGGTGCCCGCGCCGGCGGATACGGGAATCGTCTTCCGGCGCGTCGATCTCGACAATTTTGAAATCGAAGCCCACGTCCGCAACGTAGCCCGCGTCAGCTACGCGACCAGCTTGATGAAGCAGGGCGTCCTGATTTCGACCACTGAACATCTGTTGGCGGCGCTGTATTGCAGTGGGATCGATAACATCTACGTGGAACTCGATGCCCTCGAGCTCCCCATTCTGGACGGCTCGTCCAGGCCTTTTATCGAGATGCTTGCCGAGGCGGGGACCAGGCGGTTGCGGCGCCCGCGACATTATATTCGCGTCGTGAAACCGCTCGAATTTTCCGACGGCGACCGCCGTATCGGCATCTATCCGGCGGATGAATTTGGGGTCCACTGCTTCGTGGATTATCATCATCCGTGCGCCGGCCCGCAGGAAATCGAGATGTCCGTCAATCGTGAATCATTCAACCGCGAATTGGGCCCTGCGAGAACGTTTACCTTCGTGAAGGAGCTTGTCGCGCTGCAAAAAATGGGCCTGATTCGCGGCGGCTCGCTCGCGAACGCGATCGTCATGGATGACAATTCCATCTTGAACGGTCCGCTGCGATTCGCGGACGAGTTCGGCCGCCATAAAGCGCTCGATTTGATTGGAGACTTAGCGCTGGTCGGCCGCCCTCTGCAGGCGCGGATCGTCGCGCATAAGGCAGGCCACGCACTGCACACGCAACTGGTCACGCGACTCCTGGAAGACCGTTCGCTCTGGAAGCAAACCACCGAAGCGCGCGCGCCGGGCTCAGCCTCTGATCACGATTCCGCGCCCGATTTGACCGATGCTGGCATCCCGGCCGATTGAATCCTGTCACTAGCGAATCTGTTTGCTGTCCGCCGAAGCCGCTCCGTCCGACGCGAAGCGAATGACGCCCGTCTCATCGGCAAAGAAACTTCGCAGCCCGGTCGTTCCCCTTGTGACAGGATCCGCATTAATCGTAAAGCCAGTTCCGCCGCGAACGGCACATCCGTTGGCGCTAGCCTGCGGCGTGTCCGGAGGCTCAGGATCGACCATCGCGGGCAGTGCGATATAGCTGAACGCGTAGCCGTCCTTCCGCCCGGTGGTCAGAATCGGGTCAAGAAGTTGTGCATGATTGCAGTTTGAGTGTCCGGTGCTGCTTTCACCCATCGCCGCCAGACTAGGCGGAAACCCATTTTCGTAAGTTGCGGCGTACGCATACGCCGCCGTTTCAACGGACCTCACCGCGCCGACGGCCGAAGCCTCATTCGCGGCTATTTTCGCGCGCATCAAATTTGGAATCGCAATCGCGGCGATGATCAATGCGATGGGAATGAAAGCGACGCCTAGATAGCCCAGAATAAGCCCGGTCGTCGCCCATCCGTCCCCGATCAAGCGTCCGCCAGCCTTTCGAATATCCGATAGCGAAAGATGGCCCAGAATGATCGCGACAACCGCACTCGGAAAAATAAAGAACAAGATTCCGCAGACGAAGCTGCCAATGGCTTTACCGCTGGTCTCCGTCGGCCCGGAGTACGGCGGGACAAACGCATGACCGGATGGAGGCATTGCTCTCTGCCCCTGCAGCACCGCCCCGCACTTGACGCAGAAACGTCCGCTGTTGGGGTTGTCCGCAGCGCACAGAGCGCAGAACATCGTCAGACCCTCCGGATCATCTTACCGCCGAGGAAATTTACGTACTTGGTTAACCTTTCGGCAGCAGAATGTCAACGGACGCGCTGTTTTGATTGCGCGAGGGGTTGGGCCGGGGCGACAATGCTCGCAGGGATGCCTTCGACCGATACCTCCATCGTGATTCTCGCGGCGGGAAAAGGGACGCGCCTGCGTTCCGACCTTGCGAAGGTCCTGCACCGTGCCGGCGGGCGCCCAATCCTTGAGTCGGTGGTTCGGGCGTGCCAGCCGCTGAAGGCCGCACAGATTTTGGTTGTGGTGGGCCACCAGGGCCAGGAAGTGGCCACGCTCGCCGAGCAGCTGGGCGCGCCAACGCCGATTCAGACAATCGCACAGATTCCGCAGCGTGGCACCGGCCACGCCTTGCAGGTAGCGCGGCGCGCGATTCGCAAGAGCGCGAAGCTTGGGATTGTTCTGCCCGGCGACGCCCCGCTGCTGCGCACCGAAACGCTCGCCGCCCTGCTCGATACGCACCGGCGAGGCGAAGCGGCTGCGACGATTCTTACGGCCGAGCTTGCCGATCCCGGCGCGTACGGCCGGATCGTGCGTGACGCCGAAGGCCGCGTGCAGGCCATCGTCGAAGACACCAGCCTGACGCCGGAACAGCGGGCGATACGCGAGGTGAACTCAGCAATCTATTGCTTCACGCTCGAAAAGCTGTGGCCATGCCTCGCGGCGCTGCGCCCAGAGAACGCCCATCGCGAACTCTATCTTACCGACGCGATTGCCATGCTTCGCGCGCGCAACGAACGCGTGCTCGCGCAAATCGCCTCCGATGCCAACGAAGTTCTCGGCTGCAACACGCGCGCGGACCTGGCCGGCGCGGACCGTGTCCTGCGCGCGCGCAAGGCCGCGGAGTTGATGGATTCCGGCGTGACGATTTATCTCCCAGAAACGGTGGTGATCGATCCCGACGTGACGGCCGGGCCGGACACGGTGATCGAGCCGGGCGTGCACCTATTGGGCAAGACGCGCATCGGCGCGCACTGCCAGATTCGCACGGGGAGCATTTTGCGCGACATGCGCGTGGATGACGGCGCGATCGTCGGCCCACATTCGAACGTGGATTCGTCCCGCATCGGCCCCGGCGCGCAGGTGGGACCATTTGCGCGGCTGCGTCCCGGAGCGGACATTCGCGCGGGGGCGCGGATTGGGAATTTCGTCGAGGTCAAGAAATCCGTGGTGCACGAAGGCGCGAAAGCAAACCACCTTAGCTATCTTGGCGATGCTTCCATCGGCCCGGGCGCAAATATTGGCGCTGGCACGATCACGTGCAACTACGATGGCGTCGCGAAGTACGAAACGAAAATCGGCAAGGGTGTTTTTATCGGCAGCGATACGGCGCTGGTCGCGCCCGTACGGGTCGGTGACGGAGCATACGTTGCGGCTGGCTCGGTGATCACCGAAAATGTTCCTGCAGATGCGCTCGCGCTCGCTCGCGGCCGGCAAGTCAACAAGCTTGGCTGGGCGAAGCAGCGGCGTCGCGAGCTTGCTGCCGCGAAAAAGCCAACGAAATCTTCGAAGCGCGGGTCGAGGACACGGACGTCCAGCCGCAAAACCTCCCGCCGCACCAAATCGAAGCCCCGCCGCCGGTAGTTCGTCCCTGCATTTGAACCGAAGGGCACAATCACGCCAAGGATTCTCGCCGGGCACAGCATGCTGCGCCCCTCGTGAAGGCGACGACTGCGACGGCTGTGAATTTCCGCTCGATGTCGTTCGCGTTTGATGCACGAAATACATCACGCTTGACGCCCAGGACGAGGGCAGTGTCGAAAGCAAAATTGTAGGGAGATAGAATTGGCGCCCCACCAGGAAAGACCGGGAGTATGATGCGGATGTTTTTTGGAGGTGAGCGAATGCGCGGTCCAAAGTCCGACGGCTTCAGGGTATTGCTGGGCGGAATTCTGGTGCTCCTAATTGCGGTCTGCATAGCGGGAGCGGCGCGTTTCGCCGTTGAGGCCGCGGCCGATGCGCAAGCGGATCCCTGGACAGCGGCACAAACCGTTCAACCTGTTGAATTCGCGAAAGAAATCAGCGAGGCGGGGGGAGCGGGCAAGCCGACGGTCGTCTGCGTTGCACCGCGCGTGTTGTATGAGGGCGGGCACATTCCCGGCGCGCTCTTCCATGGTCCCGGGAGCACAGCGCGGGCCATTGACGACCTGAAGAAATGGGCACAGTCGGTTCCGCGCTCGGAGAATATCGTGATCTATTGCGGCTGCTGCCCGCTCGATCACTGCCCGAATCTTCGTCCCGCGTTCGTGACGCTAAAGGACATGGGCTTCACGCATCTTCGCGCGCTCCTGATCCCGACGAATTTCTACACGGACTGGGTCAAACCCGGTTATGCGTACGAAAAATCGCCAGCGCAGTGATTGGCTATTGGTGAAGTGCGCCTAGCTCAATATGCATCGAGAAAAATCCCCACCCTTGCATACACCGCAAGGATGGAGCACCCGAAAACCTTTCGCGTTCCAGCCGCGCCACCAGTTCTATCGTTTCAACTGTGCTAAAATGCGGTTCCCATGAAATTCGGTGTGGTGCAATTTCCCGGCTCGAATTGCGATGACGACGCGTATCACGCCATCGGCGCGGCGATGGGGCAGCCGGTCGAATTCGTCTGGCACCAGTCCGAGCAAGTTTCCGGCTTCGATGCCATCATCCTTCCCGGCGGATTTGCGTTTGGCGATTATCTGCGCACCGGCGCGATCGCGCGATTTTCACCGGTGATGAAGGCCGTCAGCGGTTTTGCGCGGTCGGGCGGGCTCGTCCTCGGCATCTGCAACGGATTCCAGATTCTTCTAGAAGCGGGATTGCTGCCGGGCGCGATGCTGCGCAACGAGCGGCTGCGATTTCTCTGCCGCCAGGTGCACGTCCGCGTGGAAAACACGGAAACGCCGTTCACGTGCGCCGGGCGTCCCGGCCAGATTCTGAAGGTTCCCATCGCGCATATGGAAGGGAATTATTTCTGCGATGCGGCTACGCTGGCCGAGCTCGAACGCAACAAGCAGATCGTTTTTCGTTACGTTCACGCGGATGGGCGCGACGCCGGGTCGGACGATTTCGAAGCGAATCCGAATGGGGCACTCGCCGGGATTGCGGGCCTGTGCAATCGAGAGCGGAACGTCGTCGGACTGATGCCGCATCCGGAGCGGGCCGTGGAGTCGCCGCTGGGCTCGGCGGATGGGCTGGTGATTTTGAGGTCCATGGTCGAAAGCCTTTCGCAGCGGGCCGCCGAGCGCGTCTCGGCGTGAGTGGCACTGCGACGGATTCAACTCGGATCTTCGGACTCGAGGTTGTTGAAGCGCCAACGAGAAAAACCTGAGATCCACCGCAGAGACCCAGAGGCCGCAGACAAAGTCAAGGGCGGCTGCTGGGAAACCATAGCCGACTGGCCGAATGATCGATACCGAAATTAAAGTCACGCCGCAGATCGCGGCCGAGCACGGTCTTTCTCCCGAGGAATACGCGCGCACGCAGAAGATCTTGGGCCGCGACCCGAACCTCACTGAGCTAGGCATTTTCAGTGTGATGTGGAGCGAGCACTGCTCGTACAAATCCTCGCGCGTGCATCTGAAGCGGCTGCCGACGCGCGGCAGGCATGTGGTGCAAGGGCCGGGCGAAAACGCGGGCGTGGTAGATATCGGTGACGGGCTCGTTGCCGTCTTCAAAATCGAATCGCACAACCATCCGAGTTTTGTAGAGCCGTTTCAGGGCGCCGCGACGGGCGTTGGGGGGATTCTGCGCGATATTTTCACGATGGGCGCGCGGCCGATTGCCGTGCTGGATTCGCTGCGGTTCGGGCCGATTAGGGCGGCGAATCTCCCAGGCAACGGCCGATCCCTCGCTGCGTCCGCCGCCCGCGAAAGTGGCGGGCAAGACCCAGGCTCGGCGGACTCCGTTCGGGATGACGAGACTGCTATTCGGAGTGAGGAAGAGGTTGCGAGGAACCGCGGGATTCTGGACGGCGTGGTGCGCGGCGTCGGGTTCTACGGCAACTGCTTCGGCGTACCGACCGTTGGCGGCGAGGTCATGTTCGAGCCGTGTTACTCGAATAATCCGCTGGTGAACGCGCTGGCACTGGGCATCGCGCGCAAGGACGAGCTTTTTTTCGCGCGCGCGCATGGCGCGGGGAATCCGGTAATTTATGTGGGCGCGAAAACGGGGCGCGACGGAATTCACGGCGCGTCGCTGCTGGCGTCGGCGGAATTCAGCGAGGAATCGCAGCAGAAGCGGCCCAACGTGCAGGTCGGCGACCCCTTCATGGAGCAACTGCTGCTCGAAGCGTGCCTGGAAGCGATGCGCACGGGCGCGATTGTGGCGATTCAGGACATGGGCGCGGCGGGGCTGACGAGCACGAGTTCGGAAATGGCGTCCCGCGGCGGCGCGGGAATCGAAATTGACCTGGCGCGCGTACCGCAGCGCGAGACCGGCATGACGCCCTATGAAATGATGCTCAGCGAATCACAGGAACGGATGCTGCTGGTCGCCGAGCGCGGGCGCGAGCGAGAAGTCTTCGACGTATTCCACAAATGGGGGCTCGATGCGGTGGAAATCGGGCGCGTGACCGACGATGGCAAGCTGCGCGTCTTGAATCATGGACGCGTGGCGGCGGAAATCCCCGCGCATGCGCTGGCCGAAGAAGGCCCGCGGTACGAACGCCCGATCGCGGCGCCGAAAGCGGCGGCGGTTTCGGGCGCGTCGCTTGTCGTATTCGCGCGAGAGGGAACGGATCTGACCGAGAATTTTCGGCGGCTGCTGGCGTCGCCGGCGATCGCGTCGAAATACTGGGTGACCGAGCAATACGATTCGATGGTGCGCACGAACACCCGCGTCGGCCCGGGCTCGGGCGATGCGGCGGTGCTGCGACTGAAGGAAACGAAGCGGGCGCTGGCGCTTTCAACGGATGGCAACGGGCGCTGGTGCTTTTTGTCGCCGCGGCTGGGCGCGATGCACGCGGTTGCCGAAGCGGCGCGGAACGTGGCATGCACGGGCGCGCGTCCCATTGCCGCGACGAACTGCCTGAACTTTGGCAATCCGGAAAAGCCGGAGGTGATGTGGCAGTTCACCGAGGCGATCGATGGAATTGCGGAAGCGTGCAGCGCGCTCGAGACGCCGATCACGGGTGGGAACGTCAGTTTCTACAATGAAACGCTGGGAAAGCCGATTTATCCGACGCCGGTGCTGGGCGTGCTGGGGCTGATGGAGGACGCGGAGTGTGCCCTGGGCTCTGGATTTTGCGCCGACGACGATTTGATTTTGCTGCTCGATGCCAGCGGCGCGGCAGCGGTTTCAAACGACCGGCAACGGATCGAGTTTTCGTCGTCGGAATATGCAAAGGCGATTCATGGGATTGTGGCGGGCGCTCCGCCCACAATGGATCTGGCTGCGGAAAAGCGGTTGATTGATTGCATGGTGAAACTGGCAGCGGAGCGCGCGATTTTGTCGGCGCACGACGTGAGCGACGGCGGCTTGGCTGTCACGGTGGCGGAATCGTGCTTCGCGAGTGACGGGTTCTCGGCGCAAATTGATCTGATGTCGTCTGAAGGGACCGACGGGGCCTGCGAATTCTCGCTTTTCGGCGAGCGCGGTGCGCGTGCGGTTGTGTCGCTCCGTTCAGCGTCGCTTGCTCGCGTCGAGGCAATTGCGGCACAATACAATATTAGGGTTCAGCAAATCGGCAGCGTCACGCGCGGAGATTTCCGCATCCAACGTAAGGGTGTTCCTGTGATTCGAGGCAAGATAGATTCGTTTCGCCGGACGTGGAGCGAATCGCTCGGGAGAGCCATCGAGAACGCATCATGAGTAAAATCCATACACTCGAGGACGATCACTTTCACGATCAGTGTGGCGTGTTCGGCGTGTTCGGGCATCCGGAGGCGGCGAAGCTGACGTATCTGGGCCTGTACGCGCTGCAGCATCGCGGGCAGGAATCGGCGGGAATCGCGTCGTCCGACGGAGTGGATCTGCACCTGCATCGAAGCCTCGGGCACGTGCAGGAGATTTTCACGCCTGAGGTGATCGAGCGGCTGCCGGGTGCCTCAGCCATCGGCCACACGCGGTATTCCACCACCGGCGACAACACGCTCATCAACGCGCAACCGATCGCGATTGACTTCAACAAGGGCAAGCTCGCGCTGGGCCACAACGGCAACCTGACCAATGCGATTGAATTGCGGCGGAAGCTCGAACACCGTGCGGCGATTTTCCAGACGACGAGCGACACCGAAGTGATCGTACATCTGATCGCGCGGAGCAATGCGCGCAATTTGCCTGGTGCGCTGGCGGAGGCGCTGAATCAGGTAGAAGGCGCGTATTCACTGCTCCTGCTGACGACCGATGAAATGTACGCGATTCGCGATCCGCGTGGATTCCGTCCGCTGATTCTGGGGCGTATTGATGGCGCGTGGGTGGCGGGGTCGGAAACGTGCGCATTCGATCTGATTGATGCGGAATATGTGCGCGAAGTGGAGCCCGGAGAAATGGTGCGCATCTCGCGCAGCGGTATTGAATCCATCCGCTTCGCGCCGGAAAAGCAGCATCAATATTGCATTTTCGAGCACGTTTATTTTTCGCGGCCCGATAGCGTGGTTTTCGGCCGCCCGGTGAATCAAAGCCGCGAGGGATTGGGACGTTTGCTGGCGCGCGAGCATCCCGTGGAAGCGGACATCGTGACGCCCGTGCCTGATTCCGGTGTGCCGGCGGCGATCGGGTATGCGTCGGAATCCGGCATCCCGTTTCGCATGGCGCTGATCCGCAATCACTACGTGGGGCGCACGTTCATCGAGCCAGAGCAGGCAATCCGCGACTTCGGTGTGAAGCTGAAGCTGAATCCGGTGCGGCGGATGCTGGAAGGGCAGCGCGTGATTTTGGTGGACGATTCGATCGTGCGCGGCACCACGAGCAGAAAGATTGTCCGGCTGGTGCGCGAGGCGGGCGCGACGGAAGTGCACGTGCGCATCAGCTGCCCGCCGACGATTTCGCCGTGCTACTACGGCGTGGATACGCCGCGACGCGAAGAGCTGATCGCATCGCACAATTCCGTGGAGCAAATCCGCAAGTTCCTGGGCGCCGATTCGCTGGGTTATCTCTCGCTTCCGTCCCTGCGCGCGTCGGTAGAAGATACCGAAGGTAAGTTCTGTACGGCGTGCTACACCGGCAGCTATCCGACCGAGCTGGTGCAACTGGAAGTGGAGGCTCATCGTGAAAGCTGACACAGCGGACGCCCTGGCGGACCAGAAACGCAAGCCCGCTCGAGCCACAGCCAACGAGCGCATCTGGCGCGAAGTGGTCTCGTGGTTCTGGGTGATCGTGGCGTTCCTGCTGATCGAAGGTGTTCTGGTGCAGGCGCGCGTGATTCCCAGCGGCTCGATGGAAGACACGGTGCTGATCGGCGATCATCTGATCGTCAGCCGATTCGGCTACGATGCCGGCGTTCCATTCACCGATTGGCACGTACCGCTGTGGCGCAACCCGAAGCGCCAGCAGATCATCGTGTTCCGCGCGCCGCTGCCCGAAGAGGGCTATCCGGATTTCATCAAGCGCTGCATCGGTGTGCCGGGCGATCACATCAAGGTTGTCGCAGGCGTGGTATATGTCAATGGAGTGCGCCTCAACGAGCCCTACGCGCTCCACGGGTTAGGCGCCGACACATCGACCGTCGAAAACTATCCGCCGAGCAGTATTACGATGCTCGACTCCGGCGTGACGCGGGAGTGGGCGGAGGATTTTTCGAATCACGTGGTGAACGGCGAGGTCGTAGTGCCGCCGAACGAATATTTCATGATGGGCGACAACCGGGATAATTCGCGCGACAGCCGGTTTTGGGGTTTCGTGCCGCGCGCGGATATCATCGGGACGCCGCTCATCATCTATATGTCCATTGACGCACCGGACCCGGAGGAAGTATGGGGCCCGGGATTTGCCGTCCAGCGATTTGAGACGTACGCCAGCGTGTTTATCCATCCGGGCCGAGTGCGCTGGAAGCGGCTTTTCCATACACTGTAGAATTCACGAATCGGCCCCGCCCCCTTTCGGAAAACGAGCCTCTCACATGCGCTACGCCGATGCCGGCGTCAACATCACGGTTGCGGATGAAGCCAAGCGGCGAATTGCCGCGATGGCCGGTAAGACATTTCGCCGGGGCGTGCTCGCGCCGATCGGCGGATTCGGCTCGCTATTTCATCTCGATCGGAAGCGCTGGCGCGACGCAGTCCTGGTGGCCAGCTGCGACGGAGTGGGTACGAAGCTGAAGGTGGCCTGTGCGGCAGGCATTCATTCCACCGTTGGCGCGGACATCGTGAACCACTGCGTGAACGATATCCTGACGCAAGGCGCTGAGCCGCTGTTTTTCCTCGATTATATCGCGATGGGAAAGCTCGACACGCGCATCCTCGAGCAGGTGATCGATGGCATGAGCCGCGCGGCGAAACAGGCGAGCTGCTCGCTGATCGGCGGCGAAACCGCCGAGATGCCGGACGTATACGCAGCGGGCGATTACGACCTGGCGGGATTCATCGTGGGCGCGGTCGAGCGAACGAAAATCCTGGACCCGCGCCGCGTGCGCCCTGGCGACATGCTGCTGGCGCTCCCATCGAGCGGGCTGCACACGAATGGCTATTCGCTCGCGCGCAAGCTGGTCTTTGGCGTGGCCAAGCTCGTGCCCGATACCTACGTCGCCGAAGTAGGGAACAAAATCGGCGCGGAACTGTTGAAACCACATCGCTCGTACTGGCCGCTGCTAAAGAACATTTTGGCGCGCGGGTGGGTTACCTCCATGGCGCACATCACGGGGGGCGGAATCACCGGGAACTTGCCGCGCGCGCTGCCACACAACGTGCAAGCGGCGATTGAACTGGGCTCGTGGCCGGTCCTGCCGATTTTTCGCTACCTTGCGCACCTTGGGCGAATCGAGCGGGACGAACTGCTTAAAACGTTCAATCTTGGCGTGGGGATGATCCTGGTGGTCCCGTCGAAACATATTTCGCGCGTGGAGGCTGAATTGAAACGCCGCCGCGAAAAGTTCTACCTGATTGGGCGTATCGAGCGTGCCAGCCGCGAGAAAACGCGCGTCGTCTATTCGGGAAAACTTCCTCTTTAACTCTGGGGACCGAAGCAACAATGTCATTTGATTTGCAGCCTAATTTATCCGGCCATCTCCTCCGACTTCGACCGCTGCGAGCGGAAGACTGGGATGATCTCTATGCGGTGGCTTCCGATCCGCTCATTTGGGAACAGCATCCGATCAATGACCGTTACAAGGAAGAGGTTTTCAAGGGATTTTTCCGCGGCGCCCTGGAGTCGGGCGGAGCGCTGATCGCCATGGAATCCAAGGACGGCCGAGTGATCGGGTCGTCGCGCTTCAACGGGTTCGACGAAGAAAAAAGCGAGATCGAAATCGGCTGGACCTTTCTGGCACCCTCCCACTGGGGCGGCGTCCACAACCAGGAAATGAAACGACTCATGCTACAGCACGCCTTCAAATTCGTGGAGAATGTAATCTTCCGGATTGGTCCGCACAATCTGCGCTCGCAGAGAGCCATCGAGAAAATTGGCGGAGTTCGCGCAGGATCGAGGCCCGACGACGCCGGCCGCGAGAATTTTGTCTACCGAATTACTGCGCCACGTTCGCCTTTGTCCTGAGGCAACGCAGGCGTGGGATCTCCGCGCCAAACCCACAGAGCCGACCTCGGAAGTCCCCCCATTTTTTTTCAACGCGAATGGCGTTCTTCGGCTACTTCTGGTTGGCGCTCGTGTCCGCCTCGATTTTCCAGGAACCGTCGGCCATTTTCTTCCACACGAGAACGTATTCGCTGGTGCTGGTCGAAGACTTTCCCTTCTTGTCCGTGACCGTGGCTTCGACCGTGCCGCGATCGATCGCGAGGTCGCCGGATCGCGCTACATCCACGCTCGCAACCGAAACGTTCATTTGTACAGGCGCAGCCAGTAGTCCTTGGATGTTCTTGCGGATGTTGTCCCGTCCGACCGCGGCGGGAGCGCCGGAGGAGAGGAAAACGGCATCGTCGGCGTAATACGACATGCACTTTTCGAGGTCTTTCGCGGCGGCTGCCTTGACCCAGTCGGCGTCCGCGGCGCGGATGGTGGCTTCATCCGCGGCGCGCGTATCGGGCGGCGCTGCGGGTTGTTGTTGAGCGCATGCGGTGGCGAAACAGGCGATGAAAGCGGCGGCGCAGATCAACGAGAACGAGTGGATTCGTGGCATTCAAGACCCTCCAGAGAAAGGCATTTGTGCGGAAGGAAGATGACGCTGCGGCGAGCTCGTGTCAAGGGGTGCGCGCTTTTGGTCGTGGAGCGACGGGCGAGCCATCCAGACAAGGTGCCCCCCTCATGGCTGGCCGGGCGATTCATGTCGGTGAGTTGACGAGCTGGCGCCGCGCGCTCCAAAACCGACTTTCTCTTCCCTTCGATTTTGGTAGCCTGTCCCTGGGCTATCGATCGTTCCTTTTGGGCTTCACTCAAACTTCTGACGTTGAACGAGGCATCGGGCTTTGTCCCAAGATCTGAAAGCGCCGTCCAGCGTGTCCGCGCCGCCTTGGTCCGCAAGACCGGCGGGGCCGGTCGCGACAGCCAAGCCTGACAAGCATGACGAACTGCGTCTGCTCGTGAATTCGCGCCACCCGCTCATTAGCGTGGAGACGCCGGAAGAAGAGCGCCTCGAGCAGATGTTGTTGGCGGTCGCGACGGAACTGGGCGTGCAGCTCTATGAATGGAGCGTCACCGCGGGGTTGGCCAAATACGGCGGCGCGGCGATTTACCACACCGAGCAACCGGAGCAGGCGCTGGCCAATATTCCGCTGATTGAGGGCGATGCTATTTTCCTGCTCAAGGATTTTGCGCGATACTGCGATAACGACAGAATCTGCCGCCGATTGCGGGATCTCGCGGAGAAATTCAGGACGGCGCGGCGGGCGATCGTGATTTCCGCGGCGTCGCTGCAATTGCCGGCGGAAATTGCGTCCGAAGCGTCGCCGTTTCAACTGGGCCTGCCCACACCGGATGAGCTTTTGCCGGGTGTGAAGGGCGTGCTGGCTGACGTAAGCCGAGAGCAACGCATACCTGTGGCACTGGACCTCGCAGGGTTGGGACAAATCGCGCGAAACCTGGCCGGGCTTTCTGAAGCAGACGCCATGCGCACTCTGCGCATGTGCGTCCTCTCGCGTGGACGCGCGGACGCCGGATTGCTGGACGACGTGCTGGACGCAAAGCGCCAGGCGTTGGGCAGCAATGGATTGATTGAGACTGTGCGACACGACGCGTCGTTTGCCGACGTGGCAGGGCTGAAGCGTTTGCGTGAATGGGTCGGGAAACGCAAGAGCGCGTTGACCCCAGAAGGCCAGCGATTTGGACTGGTTCCGCCGAAGGGGATATTGATTACGGGCGTGCAGGGATGCGGGAAGAGCCTTGCGGCGCGTGCCGTGGCAGGCGAGTGGGGATTTGAGCTGGCGCGGCTGGATGCGGGAGCGCTCTATGACAAGTTTGTGGGCGAGAGCGAGAAGAACCTGCACAAGGCGCTGGAAGTGGCGCAGAAGCTCGCTCCGGTGGTGCTGTGGATCGATGAGATCGAGAAAGCGTTTGCGTCCGCGGGTTCCAGTGGAGATGCGGACGCGGGATTGTCTCAGCGGCTCCTGGCTACCCTGCTGACGTGGATGCAAGACCGAGAGCCGGGGGTCTTTTTGACGGCAACGTCGAACAACATTACTGTGTTGCCTCCGGAGATGATGCGCAAGGGCCGATTCGACGAGATTTTCTTTGTGGATTTGCCCACCGCTGAAATTCGGGCCGCGCTATTCGAACTGCACTTGATAAAGCGCGGACGCGACGCGGCCAATTTTGATCTGGAAAAACTCGCCACGGCAAGCGAGGGTTTCTCGGGAGCGGAAATCGAGCAGGCGATTATCGCAGGGCTCTATACGGCGTTTGCGCAGAAGCAACAACTGACAACGGACATTTTGCTGGCGGAGATTCTCTCGACGCGACCCCTTAGCGTGACTCGCGCTGAAGAAGTGAATTCAATCCGGCAATGGGCCAAGACGCGGGCTCTACCGGCGGATTGATTCGGCAGTCATCACCCCGTCGTACTTTCACACCGCCTATACCCAATCAATCCTGGTTGCGATCCCGTTCGATGAAATCGCCACAGAGACCTGCATGGAGTAAGCGCTTTCCAAGCTTCCAGAGTTGGTGGGCGTCACGCTCTGTGTGTTCCTGCTGGATAGACCGACACTGCCGAAAGCCAAATTCGTCGAACGACTGCTTCAGGGGCCCGCGATTCGGCACGCGAGCAGCACACAAAGTCAAACGCCGAAGCGCATGCTCGTCACTCTCGTATCACGCAATAGCCGAGACAACGACTCGTTTATCGGCAGAACGTCATTTGCGGGCCGTTTCGCCGATTGGGCGAACTATGCTAATTTCGGTTCCTCATGAAAAAGCACATTGGCGTGCTGCTTTCGGGGCGCGGCTCGAATTTTGACGAGCTGGCGGCGAGCGTGACCGCCGGGCGCATTCCGAACGCTGAAATTACGATTGTGGTGAGCAATCGGGAAACCGCGCAGGGAATCGAGAAGGCGCGTGCGCGAGGAATTGAGGCGCGCGTGATCCCGTCGAAGGGTCTCGAACGAGAAGCGTACGACCGGTGTGTGGTCGCGGCGCTCGAGGAAAAGAAGGTGGACCTGGTTTGCCTGGCGGGATACATGCGGTTGCTTTCGCCGTATTTTGTGGCGGCGTTTCCACAGCGGATTCTGAACATTCATCCGTCGCTGCTGCCAGCGTTTCCGGGCCTCGAGCCCCAGCGGCAGGCGCTCGAGCACGGCGCCAAATTTTCGGGCTGCACCGTGCATTTTGTGGACGAGACTCTGGATGCGGGGCCCATCATCGTGCAGGCTGTGGTGCCGATCGAGGATCGCGACACGACGGATACGCTCGCGGAACGCATCCTTCGCGAGGAACATCGGATTTACACCGAGGCGGTGCGGATTGTGCTCGAAGGGCACTGGCGTATCGAGGGGCGGCGCGTGCTACTCGATTCGCAATAGAGCGGGAGAAAACAGCAAGTGGCGGCCGTGAAATTCAAACCCGTTGACGAACAGATCGCATACCTGAAAAAGGGTACTGCGGAAATTATTCCTGAAAACGAGTTGCGCGCGAAGCTTGAGCAATCGGCGAAGGCGGGAAAACCTTTGCGCGCATATCTCGGCGTCGATCCGACGGCGCCAGATATTCATCTGGGCCATACCGTGGTGCTGCGCAAGCTGAAACATTTTCAGGATATGGGCCACACCGCCATTTTCCTGATTGGCGATTTTTCGGCGATGATTGGCGATCCCACGGGGCAATCGGAAACGCGTCCGCCATTGACGCGCGAGCAGGTGGACGCCAACGCACAGACCTATCTCGCGCAGGTCTACAAAATTCTCGATCGCGAGAAAACAGAAGTCCGCTACAACAGCGAGTGGCTCGGGAAAATGTCGAGCTACGACGTGGTGCGACTCTGTGGCCACTATCGGCTGGCACGAATGCTCGAGCGGGAGGATTTTCGTTCGCGGCTCGACAAGAATTTGCCGATCTCGGTGCATGAATTGCTCTATCCACTGCTGACAGCGTATGACGCCGTGGCGCTCGAATCCGACATCGAGTTGGGTGCGACGGAGCAGAAGTTCAATATGCTGGTCCATCGCGAAATCCAGCGTGAATACGGGCAGACTCCGGAAGTCGTGCTCACCATGCCGATCCTCGTGGGGCTCGATGGCGAACGGAAGATGTCGAAGAGCCTGGGCAACTACGTCGGCATCACGGAAGCGCCGGGACAAATGTTCGGCAAGCTGATGTCCATTTCCGACGGGCTGATGTGGTCGTACTACGATCTGCTGACGGATCTCGGGCCGCAGGTGATTTTGCGCCTGCGCGAGGACGTGCGCACCGGCACGTTGCATCCCATGGACGCGAAAATGCAGCTGGCGCACGCGATCATCGCTGGGTTCCACGGGGAGGATGTCGCGAAGAAGGCGACCGCCGAATTTCAGCGCGTGTTTCGAGATCGGCAGGCGCCGGAAGAGGCGCCACGACACCAACTGCACCGCAGCGAACCGAAACGCCTTTCCGCGCTGCTGGTGGAATTGAAGCTTGCGCCTTCGCGCAGCGAGGCAGAGCGGTTGATCAAGCAAGGCGGAGTGGAAATCAACGGCGAGCGCGCCGACGATGTGAAGCGCGAAATCGATCTCTCAAAGCCGGCTGAATTTCAGCTGCGCGCCGGGAAGAAAAAATTCCTGCGCATCGTGGTCGAGTAGCGCCGGCATCCTGCCGGCAATTTTCCTCGGGGAAAATACGGAGGACGCGGTCGTGGACCGGTGGCAGATCCGCGCCAGAAATTTGTGCCCAGCCCAACAGACTGCTCCCCTGTGAATCCCCCACCCAAGCAAACGTTGCGGGATGTGCGCTCAGCGGGAGGACTGGCCGGTAGAGGAACGGATCGGAATCGTAACCGTCTTGGAAGCCTGGGTGGGGGCGAGCATGTGGCACTGGCCGTCGAAAACGGCGCCCGGCTCTATGACCAGGCAGGGGCTGTGAATCTCCCCGGTGACAATGGCGTTTGGCTGGATCTCGACCCGGCCGCGGGCGCGAATCACGCCGTCAAAACGGCCAGCGATGATCACGTAATTGCCGTGGATGTTCCCTTCAACCGAGGCGTGTTCCCCAAGAACCAACGTGTCGTCGGAGGTGATCGTTCCCTTCAAGGAAGAATCGATTCGGAATGTGCCGGAGGCTTCGAGTTTGCCCTCGACTTTGACGCCTTGCTCAAGGAAGCCAGTCCACTCAGCCGGATCGCTCTTCTTGCGGTCAAACCACGCCATGCAATTCTCCTAGGTACGTAGTTTCATTCTCTCATCAGATGGTCGTAGAGGCGCGTCAAATCGCTTGAGTCGTAGTACTCAAAAGCCAACTGCCCGGGCCTGCCGGGTCGAAGCGGATGCAATACGATTTTGGTGCCGAACTTTCGCTGCAACTCTTCAATCGCCCATTTTGTGTTTGGGTCAATCGAAGCGGACGGCGACTCCGATCTCGCTTTGGAGCCGCGGCTGGCGAGGCGCTCGACCTGGCGAACCGTCATTCCGCCGCGGGCGATTTTGCGCGCAAGCTCCAGGCGCTGCTTTGGCTCGGCAATTGAGAGCAACGCCCGACCGTGTCCGGCCGAAAGTCGCCCTTCTTCAAGCAGGTCGAGGATGGTTTCTTCGAGCCTGAGAAGACGAACCGAGTTCGCGATTGTCGCACGATCTTTGCCCGTACGGTCGGCGACTTCTTCCTGTGTAAGGTGGAATTCGTCGGTGAGGCGTTGGAAAGCGCGCGCTTGCTCGACGGGATTGAGGTCTTCGCGCTGGAGGTTTTCTACCAGAGTCATCTCGAGCGCCATTTCGTCGCGCACGTCGCGCACGACAGCGGGCACGCGACTGAAGGCAGCTCGCTGAGCGGCGCGCCAGCGGCGTTCGCCGGCGATCAGTTGAAAGCGGGTCCCCATCCTCCGAACCACGAGCGGTTGAACAATGCCACTGACCCGAATGGAGCGCGCCAGCTCCTCGAGCGCCTCTTCGCGAAACCGGGTGCGCGGCTGAAAGGGGCTGGGATCAATCAGGTCGATATCGACCTGCAGGAAGACTTCACTCGGAGCCAGGGCCGGTGCTACCGCCGCTGCTGCTGCCCCCGCCACTGTTACCGGCGGCTGCGGCGGCTGAGGCTGCTGGGGTTCCGGGTCCCTGATCAGTGCACTCAGTCCCCGGCCCAACGCGTTTCTGGGCATTTAAAATAACCTCCTTAGCTAGTTGAATATAGCTCTCTGCACCCTTACTATGTATGTCGTAGAAAATCACTGGCATTCCATGGCTAGGTGCCTCGGCCAAGCGGACGTTTCTTGGAATCACGCTTTCAAAGACCTGCGCGCCGAAGAAGCTTCTGAGATCGGCCGCTACCTGCCTAGAGAGAGTTGTGCGGTCATCGTACATCGTCAGCAGGATCCCTTCGATCGCAAGCGATGGGTTGATGGCACGGCGGAGACGAGCAAGCGTGTCGAGGAGTTCGGAGACGCCCTCAAGTGCCAGGAACTCGCACTGGACAGGTACAAGAACGGAGTCGCTCGCGGCCAGCGCGTTAACGGTCAGTATGTCTAGCGAAGGCGGGCAATCAATGATGATAAACTCGTAGTTCTCGCGGAGGGGTTTGATCACGTCTCTGAGGCGGTATTCTCGGTTCTCCATCGAAATGAGCTCGACGGCCGCACCGACGAGATTCTTGTCAGAGGGAATGAGATCCAGGCCGTCTATGTGGGCGTCTATCGCCACGCGATCGATCGGCTCGCCGAGAATCAAGGCTTGATATAGGGTGCGGCGGGCTGGATCTTTGGCAAAACCCAGGGCGCTTGTGGCGTTGCCCTGCGGATCGGAGTCGATTATTAGGGTGTGCCTCTCTGAAGCGGCGAGAGAGGCGCCGAGATTAACGGCGGTAGTCGTCTTTCCAACGCCGCCCTTTTGGTTGGCGATGGCAATAACGCGGGCCAAGAGAATCCCCCAGAACGCAGCGAGAATGTATCAGAGAGTTTTCATGAGGTGCAAGATGTTTCACGTGGAACAATTGTGAGCCTTCCTTATGGAAATGTTCCACGTGGAACACTTATTGGGAAAGCTCGATAACCAGTCATCTCGCTCGCGAGCCGACGAGCAAATATCTTCGCTCCGAACCGGGAATCAGCCTGGCAGGTTTCCAATGCCAGTCTCGATCGAGGGATATCTTGCTAGAATCCGCCTCCCCGAGCCAAAGGACGACCTCACCTTTAGCTGCGAGATGATCCTTCGCCCACGAGAGAAGCTCATCATGCCCGCCCAGGGCCCTGGCCGCGATGAAATTGAGTGGCATAAATTGGGGAGAAAACTCTTCCATGCGCCCGCGGACGACTGTGACATTTGAGAGATGCAATTCCCTGACAACCTCGGATAGGAACGCGCATTTCTTTGCATTTGATTCAATCAAAGTGACACCGAGGCTAGGAACGACCAGCACGAGCGGCAATCCCGGAAAACCAGCACCGGAGCCAACGTCGGCGAGCCGACTTTGATCAAAATTCACAGCGGAGGCTGCAAAGATACTCTCTCCGAAGTGGAATTTGAGTATTTCGGTCGGATCCGTGACGGTTGTCAGCGAAATCGTTCTATTCCACTTTAGCAGGAGCGAAATGTAGGCGGCGATCCTGTCAGTAACTCCAGATTTCAAAGCCACGCCGTAAGGTCGTAGCCGCTTTTCAATGTCCGAGTTTGAGAGTCTCATAATTATTAAACTACATACATAGTTCTAAAATATTATCTGTTTGAAACTAAGTCAGATGTATCGGCCTGGCTGCTCATATGAGTCATTGCGAGTCGAAGACGAGCAGGTGCCAGAAAGCCTGCGGTGATATCGGCAATGAAGTGCGCAATCAATGGTGCTAGCAAACTGCCGGTCCAAGCGCGAATAGAGGCGAAAAGCAGACCTACCACCAACGTCGTTATCAGGCCGCGTCGGCCTTGGTAGAGATGGGCCACGGCGAACATCGCCGCTGAGCCAAGGATTCCCGCGAGAACTAAGCCCCCGGACCATTCAAGCAATACGCGCTGGACGAAACCGCGATAGATCAGCTCCTCACAGAAGGCGACTGTCGCGACGACGGCAAGGAAAGCCAGGCGTTCGACACGGTCCTGGGGAAATATTTTCAGCGCGAGTTGCGGCACGATGCCTCGCGCTTCCTCTGGATGCGTGGCCAGTTGTCGAAGGCTGAAGAGTTGGTTCCCGAGAACCAGAGCTGCGAGCAGAATCGAAACGATCGCGGTTAGTGCCGGCTTTGGCATCGCGAGTCCGAGACGAGCAAGAACGATCTGATGGGCCCTCGCGCGCCACAGCACCACGGCCGCGGCAAGCCACTGAAACGCGACGGTTGATGCATAGAGCGCGAGACGGTCGCGCTTCGTGGTTTCCGGCATTGCCACTAATTGGCGGATGCGGCGCCTGCCAAGCAGCGGCACGGCCGTCGCGAAAACCAGGAGAATGAGCGCGAAGTCCCAGTGCATCAAGTCCGATGAAAACATCTTTGCTCGGCTGGGGCAAGCGATGTCCGCCTTCGGGTGGAGCGGCTGAAAATGAATGTCGTATCGTGCGCCGGATCGCGCCGATGTATGGCCTAATTACTCTTGATGGCGGGTCCGGCCTGCGTGATGCTTCCGGGAGTCAGGTCGGTTTTAATCGTAATTTTCTGACCGGGCCGCAAATTGATTTCGGTCGTAAAGTCCTGATATCCGGCGAGGGCGATCTTGACGTGGTGTTTACCCGGCGCGATCACCATGGCGTGTCCCAGGCCGCCGAACTCTTTGGGGGTTCCCGCATAAGCGTCGTCCACAAACACCGCGGCGCGGTCCGGCGTCACATCCAGTTTGACTTGAGAGGTTGCTCCACTGGGAAATAGCGCGTTGGGATCCTTTTGCATGCTGACGCTGACCGTGGTCTTCTTGCCAGGTTCTACCGTGATTTTTTGCGCCTGCTCGATATAGCCGGCCTGGCGAACGTCGATTTCATGCTCGCCCGGCAGGAGTAGGAGTTTCTTGTCGCCCGTCAGCTCGCTCACAAAACCGACATACTGTCCGTCCACCCAGACGCCCGATGTCTTGTCGATTTTCGTTTTGCCTTGAATTTCAACTTCGCCCAACAGTTGATTCTGCGCCACGACAATGGACGGCAACAGAAGAATGAAGACGGCAAGCAGGGTTGCAATTCCCAAAACTCTTCGTCGGCTCATTTCGTCCTCCGCTTAAAAATCACCTGTGGTCCTCATTTTGTCGAACTTCCCGGTTCAGCCCTCTCATTCCCGCATCGTACGCCCTGTGTGCGCTCTACACAACGATTTCGCCGCCACCGGGCTCAGCCCCTTACCGCGGCCCGGATCTTGGGAAGCGCCGCGACCATGGCCTTCGCGGGTACCGAATCGTCCGTGGGCGTCCCGATATCTATTAAGGCCTGCGCCACCCGCTCGTCGATTTCCGAGGCACGCGAGAGCAGGACCGGATAGCGAATGATCAGCGCCAGGCCGTCGTCGTTCAGCTGAAACTTGGCTTCCGGGACCGGCGCCTTCAAGACAATTTCCATGCGGTCGCCAATGGTTCCCTGCTGCCGCTCCAAAATGTCCCGATACTCGTTGTAGACGGAGGTGACGGCCGCGAGCGCTTTCTCGCGGACGACTTTGCGGTCCCCGGCCGCTTGAACGGCTATCGAGGCCTCATGCCAAGAATATTCCGTTCCCGGCACCTGCTTATAGAGAGGAGTCGTCGGTTGAAAAAGCACCGAATTTGAAAACACGGCGATACGGCCCGTAGGATAGAGATCAACGCCCGTTCCGGCGAGTTCCATGATGTAGAGGCGGACGAGTCCCACGTCCACTACGTCGCCGGTGACCCCAGCCACGCTGATCCGGTCGCCGATTCGTATGCCGTAGCGCCCGACCACGAAAAAGTATGCGGCCACCGAGAGCAGCAAAGTCTGCAAGCCGACCGCGACGCCGGCGGTTACGAACCCGGCATATGTGGCAAGCGAGCCAAACTCGCTAACGAACCCCATCAGCACCACCATTGCGAAAAAGAAGCCCATCACGAAGCGCCGAAGAACCAGGAATTGCCTGCGACGCCGCGCGTCGCGAACGTAGCGGAATGTCAGCCTGCGCCACAGCTCCGACAGCCCCCACACAATCGCAAGGGCCACCGCAATCCCGAAAACCCGGAACAGCAATGCGATCAAATCGTGCTTTGATTCGCTCGCAATCGAGCGGTGCCACTCTTCCAGGTTCGAACTGCTTTGCTCCAGGATCAGCAACTCCTGGCTCAGCGGCACAACGGCGGCGGAGAGATGCTTGAACTGATTCGTAAGCTGCGAAAAGTTCTGCCGTTCGACCGCGCCGTTCGCAATTCCGGGTTGCGCGGGAGCTTGCTGTCCTTGCGCGCCCTGCTGGTCTTGGCCGATGACCGCGCGGATGGCAGTGCGCATCGGCTCGCGCAAGCTCGTCGCGGTTTGGGCGACGCGGGAATTCTCGGCGAGCAGGCGGTCGATCGTGCGCATGCTTTGTACTTGATCGTACAAGGTCACCAGCTGGCCAATCAGCCCCGCGGATCTCGCGGTGGTAGCCGCTGCCGTTTGGCCCGGTTTTTGCGTCTTTGCAGGAACGCTGCCCGCCGGCGTTACAACTTCCGGAATCGAATTCGCGAGCTCGTTGATACTGCCCTCGAGGCCGCCTTTGTTTACCGTGTTGAGTTCCACGAATGTGGACATCTTCTCGATCGCTTCGAGCATTGCTTTATCGAGTTCGATTTGGCCAGAGAGTGCATCCCGTTGCGCTAGCAAGGTTTTTGTTCTCACTTGCGATGAGAGATGCTTATTCAGCGTGTCGAGTTTGGATTGATTGTCTGCGATACGCCGCGAGATACGATCTTGTGTCTGGGCATAGCTCTCCGTTGGGGCATCGCTCGCCGCACCGGGTGACGGGCTTAGGCTGGTTTCTCCCAACAATGTTGCTTGCGCGCGCGCGGAATCGAAGGCGAGTTCGACGGCCTGCGACGCCAGGCTGCGAACATTCTGTTGGTAAATCGCGTCACTGGGCATTTCGCCAGGCTGCATATTCGTCGCGGCGTCTCGATACCAACGGATGATCGCGTTCAAGTGGCCCAGCACGGCGTTGCGGTCGGGCTGATATTGCCCGGCGGTGTTGATGGCGGTCGTCGCCAGGCCTACAAGAAAAAAGACCAGCAGGATTCGGCGCAACGCGAGCATCCGGATACAGTCCTTGGGCATGCGTTGAGTGTTCCGTACGAAATGGGGCATCCAAAATGCTAGGCCATGCCTACCGAGCGAGCGTATCCCATAGAGCCTGTAGATAGACGCAGCCGAGGCTGTAGCGATTGACCGGATTGGCAACAACCGCGGCCATTAGGCGGGATTGTCAAATCTCTGCAGTCGAAGGGGATACTCCTACGGGCCGCCAGCTCCAGGGTCGCGCGATGCGGGGTTGACACTGAGAGAGGGCTCGCCGTATGGTGCTTCATTCTTAGCTGCACACAACCATGAAGATACTTGTGATCGGCGGCGGCGGACGCGAACACGCGATTGTGTGGAAACTGGCGCGGAGTGCGTCGGTCGAGAAGGTGTGGTGCGCGCCAGGAAATGGCGGAATTGCGAAAGACGCGGAGTGCGTACCACTCGACGTGAAGGACGTGAAGGCGGCCGCGGATTTGGCCGCGAGGCTCGGCGTGGATTTGACGATTGTTGGGCCGGAGATGCCGCTGGTCCTCGGAATTGCCGATGAATTCGGGCGGCGCGGGTTGAAGCTGCTGGGTCCGGCAGAGAAAGCTGCGCAGCTCGAAGGAAGCAAGGTTTTCTCGAAGCAGTTCATGCAGCGACACGACATTCCGACGGCGGGAGTTTACGGCGTTTACAGTGAGGCGCTCGAGGCGTACACGGCGCTGGATTCAGTGGATTGGCCGCTGGTGATCAAGGCAGACGGACTGTGCGCGGGCAAAGGCGTGCTGGTCACGATGTCGGCAGACGAGGCGACGGAGTTTGTCGAGCGCGTGATGGTGAACAACGAGTTCGGGGAAGCGGGCTCGCGCGTAATGTTTGAAGAGGGGCTCGCGGGAGAAGAGCTTTCCTACATTATCCTGACCGACGGCAGGGATTTCATTCGGCTCGCGCCGGCGCGCGATCACAAGCGCGCGTTCGACAACGACGAGGGGCCGAACACGGGAGGAATGGGAGTTTATTCGGTTGACGATATTTTACCAGCGGAGCTGGAGAAAACAATTATCGAGACGATTGTCCGGCCCACGCTCGACGGGCTGCGCGCGGACGGAATGCCGTACCGCGGCTTCCTGTATTTCGGATTGATGCTGACCCGGGAGGGCCCAAAAGTTCTGGAGTACAACTGCCGGCTGGGCGATCCGGAAACGGAGGCGGTGCTGCTGCGCGCGAATTTCGATTTGGGGAAGGCGTGCATGCAGGCGGCGATCGGCGATTTGGGCGGATTCGAGGCGAACTGGTTTCCGGGGGCGGGCGTGTGCGTGGTGATCGCGTCGAAGGGCTATCCGGGCGATCCGCAGACGGGCGTGGAGATCCAAGGGCTTGAGGACGCCGCGAAAGTGCCCGGGGCAGTCGTGTTTCATGCGGGAACGCGCGGCAGCGGAGCAACCTGCTACACAAACGGTGGTAGAGTGCTGGTGGTCAGCGCGATGAGCGAGGATCTGGCGAGCGCGCGCCGCATGGCGTATGAGGCGGCGGGCAAAATCAAGATCGAGGGCGCGCACTATCGCCGGGATATCGGCAAGAGGCGTTCGTGAGAGACGCTGAGAGATCGTAAGGAGACCTCGACAGTGGCGATGGGAAGCAAACCGGTAACGGCGCTGGTGGGAATCGTGATGGGTTCGGATACCGATTTCCCAGTGATGAGCGAGGCAGGGAAAACGCTCGGGAAATTCGGCATTGCGTACGAGATGGAAGTTCTTTCCGCACATCGCACGCCGGCGCGCGCCCACGAATATGCGACGACGGCATCCGAGCGCGGCCTCAAAGTTGTGATTGCAGCGGCGGGAGCGGCGGCGCATCTGGCGGGAGTCATGGCGGCGAACACAACCCTGCCCGTGATCGGCGTCCCGATGGCCACCAGCACTCTGAACGGGCTCGACGCGCTGCTCGCGACCGTGCAGATGCCCGGTGGAATTCCCGTGGCGACGATGGCGATTGATAAGGCCGGGGCGGTCAACGCGGCGATTTTCGCGGCGCAGATTTTGGGGCTGTCCGATGCGGAGATCGCGCGGAAGCTGGTTGCGCACAAAGAAGAGCTCGCGAAGTCAGTAGCAGAAAAGAACGCACGCCTGCAGAAACAGCTTTCCGAAAACAAATAGTCGTTATTCGCGTGGGATTTTTCGCGGGGTGCTAGCGCGCGAGGTGTCCTGGGGTCGTGACGGATGAAGATTGGTCGACCGCGCCAAGCAGGTGCGCCGGCCATGGCAGGTCATGCCCTGAGGAAACCATTGCCCGCGGCGGACCGATCTGGGCGTTTATTGCGTGGGGTGCAGGAGCGAGGGTGCGTCAGGTGGGCGCGCGGGCGCCAGGCCTGGCAGGGGTTTTTCGCGGGGCGGCGCGAGAACCCAGGCGAATCCGTTTTCCTCGTTGATGATGGCCATGGTCTCGCGCGTGTCGGGCGGGGCGATCCGGTCGAGAGCGGCGCGGAGGAACTCGGTCGCGTCGGCCGCGAGGATTTTGTTGCTTTCACCCTGGAGGAAGAGCCGGGCGACCTCCGCCATTTTAGCGTCCGAGGAAATCAGTTTTTCCAGGCGCGTGTCTTTCTGGCGCAGCAGCTCGAGCAAAGTCGTCGGCGCGCTTTCCGGCGGGTAGGCGAATTCCATCAACGTGTGCGGCTGCCCTTTTTCAGGCGGCCAGAACTGTACATAGCTGGGCAAAAGGACGCGCGTCGTCCAGTAACCGGGCGTTTCTTCCTGCTGCTTCATCGGGTAGCTGAGCTGCCAGACTTCCGGGCCGTAGCCCGTAGTAATGTTTGCGAGAATTAACTCGGCGAGAGGCTCCTTCGGGGGTAGATCAACCTTGGCGTGCAGATCCTGCGCGAGTTCGTTGAGGCGGTCGAGCAGCCCCTGGCCGACTGATTCGAGGTCGGTGGCTTCGGTGCCAACGGGGTCGGTGGTGAGATGCGGCGCCTGGGTGACCGCGCGACTCCGAAGGTGGGGGAGATCTTCGTCGAGGCGCGCGATTTCGCGCTGCGAGGAAGGCGACGACCAGCGGACCGCACCAAGAATCACGCCAATGCGCGTGCTCCCGATGGCGACGGGCGTGGGGGGATGTGTGTCCGCCTCGATCGGATTTTCGATGGTGCCCACCAGGACGGCGCCCTTAACGACAGCGATCACGACGCGGCCGGCGGCCAGGCTGGCAACAGTTTCCTCGTTCTCTGGGCTGGATTGGTCCTGCGCTGCCGATCGAGGGGAGGCGAACATCAGGGCGATTGCCAACACCCCGCCGAGCGATTTCATGGGTGTCGGGCAGGCGAGTTTCAGCAGGCGTGGCATCTGACTTAACTTAGCACACGATCCAGCACACGGGCTTTCGAGCGGCACTCCGTATAGGGGGTGCAGAGCAGCGCCGTCTCTAGTAAAATGCACCGGAGAGCGTAACTCATCCCGCGGGGACTATGAGCATATTCAGTCGACTGAAGGGCGACGGATTGCGATCGCCGCAGAAGATTCGCGTGAACGGCAAGACGCTGGCGGACATTCTGGCGGCGCATGCGCTGTTCGTGAGCGGCAAAGACGGAGGAGTGCGCGCCGAGCTGACCGGCGCTGATCTCACTCGCGCGGACCTCTATAAGGCAAAACTGGCGTACGCCGATCTGCAGGGCGCGAACTTGAAGCAAGCCAACCTGCGCGAAGCGAAACTGTCTTCGGCGGACTTGAGCAAATCGCAGCTGCAGAGCGCCGATCTGCGCAAAGCGGACTTGACGGAGGCAAACCTGGGTGGCGCGGACCTGACCGGAGCGCAGGCGGGCGGCGCGGAGTTCTTCCGCGCGAGCCTGCGGCAGGCCATTTTGCGCAAAGCCGATTTTGGCGCCGCGAACTTTCGCGATGCGGATATTCAGGGAGCGGATTTCGAGGGCGCGATCCTGAAGACCGCGATCCTGCGCGAGACGAAACTCGACGGCGTGGACCTGTCGCGAGCCGAGGGTCTTGCCACGGCGTTGATGCCGCGCGGATACAGCGCGCCGGGTGGAGTGAAGAGCTCGTAGGATCCTGAGAACAGCGGTTGGAGGCGACGGAGCGAACTTGCCCTGGATTGCGGTAGAGGATTACAAACTGGGCGGTGGCTGGACGCGTCCGGAACAGCGCGACGCGCGGTCGCGCACGTGGTGCGAGCTGCTGGAGCGCGGCCAGATTCTCTTCTTTCGCGACCTGCCCTTTGACCTTCCACGCGAGGACCGTGATTTTCTGGTGGCGCAGGAATGGGCCGAACTGCGGATGCACAAGAATGTTTCCTATCGTCCGACCGAGGATATTTTGCGCGGAGTGTCGGGTGACGCCGCGACGGTCGAACGCGTGCGTGCAATCCTGCGGAACTACAGCGCGCAACTGGTCGACTTCCTGACGAAATTTCTGCAGCCCTACGCGGGCAAATGGACCGTTGATTTTTCGAGCTTTCGGCCATTCGAGGAAGAAAGGCGCGGGCTGCCGCTGCACAAACGAAACGACCTGCTGCACATAGACGCGTTTCCGAGCCGTCCCACGCGCGGCGGACGCATCCTGCGGATCTTCACGAACCTGAATCCAGCGAAGGCGCGCGTATGGAACACCACCGAGAGCTTCGAGGTTCTCGCGCGGCAGTACGCCATGGATGCCGGCTTGGAGCGAATCGCGGAAGATTCGTGGGTCAGCCGCGCCGTGCAGGATTGGGGCGAAAAGCTTGGTTTCCGCGGAATGGGCCGCACGCCCTACGACATGTTCATGCTGGGGTTTCACGATTATCTGAAGGAGAACACAGCTTTTCAGCAGAATTGCCCGAAGACGCGGCTGGAGTTTCCTCCGCTTTCGACCTGGCTTGTGTTTACCGATGGCGTGGCGCACGCGGCCATGTCCGGGCAATACGCGCTCGAACAGACGTTTCTCGTTCCGCCGAAAGCGCTGGTTGCCCCGGACTACGCCCCGTATCGGATCCTCGAGAAAATCTCCGGACGCCCGCTGGTTTCCTGAAGCTCCAAATCCCGTCTACAGGATTCTTGGTATGACTGATTCGCGTTTCGCCTGCGATTCCCGATCCAATACCTCCCGCTTGCAGCCTCATAGTGGTAAACAGCACGGAGACCGGAAAAACGAAGCTGGGGCGAAAGGTGGCGAAGTGGAAGATCGGCAAAAGAATCTGCTCGCGATTGGCGTCCTGGCCGTCGTGTATTTCCTGGCGGGGAAGCTTGGGCTAAGCATGGCGTTTGTGCACCCCAGCTCGACGGCCGTGTGGCCGCCGACCGGGATCGCGCTGGCGGCGTTTCTGACTCTGGGCAGGCGCGTTTGGCCTGGCGTGTTCCTGGGGGCGTTTCTGGTAAACGTGACGACGGCGGGAACCGTTCTGACCTCGCTCGGAATTGCTACCGGAAACACCCTGGAAGGACTGCTGGGCGCCTACCTGATTACGCGATTCGCGAATGGCCATAACGCATTCGAGCGCGGGACCGATACTTTCAAGTTTGCGATCCTCGCAGGAATGATGGGCACGGCAGTGGCTGCCACCTTCGGGGTAACGTCGCTATCCCTCGGGGGTTTCGCCCCCTGGGCAGCATATAAGGATATATGGCTGACCTGGTGGTTGGGCGATGGCGTCGGCGCCGTGATGGTAGCGCCACTGCTGATTCTATGGATCTCGGATTTTCGGGTGCGATGGCACTGGACGCGACTCGGGGAGATGCTGGCGCTAATTGTGGGAATGTTTCTCATCGGCGAGATCGTTTTTTGCGGCCTTCTGTTTCGCGCGCCAAGGAATTATCCCCTGGAATATTTGTGCGTACCGTTTCTGATCTGGGCAGCGCTTCGCTTTGGCCGCAGAGAAGCGGCGCTCGTGACCGTTCTATTATCCGGCGTGGCGATTTGGGGCACACTGCATGGATACGGGCCATTCGCGATCGGGACGAAGAACGAATCTTTATTATTGCTGCAATCGTTCATGGGCATCGTGGCGGTGATGACCATGGCGCTCGCGGCGCTGGCAGCGGAGCGCCGGCGCGCAGAGGAGCAGATTCGGAACCTTGCGGTTACCGATCCCCTGACCGGCCTGGCGAATTATCGAAGACTCATTGATGTGCTGGACGGCGAAATCCGGCGGTTCGGGCGCACGTCGAGGACCTTCGCCATCCTGCTGCTGGACCTGGATGGTCTGAAGACGATCAACGACCGGCACGGGCATTTGACGGGCAGCCGGGCGCTCTGCAGGCTGGCCGACATTCTGCGCGTCCACTGCCGGGACATTGATACGGCGGCTCGCTACGGAGGGGATGAGTTTGCACTGGTGATTCCGGAGGCGGGGCCGCGAGAGGCCGAGCACGTGGCGCAACGAATCCGCGACAGAATGGCGCAGGACGCCGAGGCGCCGCCCATTTCGGTCAGCGTCGGGGCGGCGGTATACCCAATTGACGGTGATTCTCGCGACGCATTGCTGGGTGCAGCGGACCGTGCGCTATACGAGATGAAACGGCGAACGAAGCAGGACGCAGATGCCTCCACGCGCAACGAAGCGCCGCACACAAATTCCTACAACAATTGAATGGTGAGGAGGAGCTATTTTCCGGCGGAGAGCTCGGCGGCGTCCTCGCCATAGGGGATTCCGGGACCGCCGCGGGGAGCGCCAGGGCGGCGGCGAGTCTCGATACCGAGGCGCTTGATCTTCTGATTGAGGGTCGAAAGCGGAATCTGAAAGCGCTCGGCGGCTTCGGTCTGGTTCCAGTTCGTGCGTTCGAGCATGTCCACAATGATGCGCCGCTCCACCTCCTCGAGGATTTCAAACAGCGAGGGCGGAGGCACGGAGCTGCGCGAGCCGGTTTCTCCCGGCAGCGGCGGCAGGAATTCGGCAAGCTGCAAGCGAACACCCTTGACGATTTCGCGCGTGCGGACGCTTTCGGGCAGCAGATCGGCGTCCACCGATTCGTGCGTGGAAAGCACGACGGCGCGTTCCACGGCGTTCTCAAGCTCGCGAATGTTTCCGGGCCATTCGTAGTCCATGAGCAGCTTCATCGCCGCGGGCGTGAAACTGCGAGGCGGCTTGCCATTGTCCTTGCAGAACTGCTCGAGGAAGCGCGCCACCAGAAGCGGGATGTCTTCCTTGCGATCGCGCAGGGGCGGCAGCTGAATCGAGATGACGTTCAGGCGATGAAACAGATCCTCGCGGAAGCGGCCTTCGCGGACGAGCTTGCGAAGATCTTCGTTGGAAGCGGCCAGGATGCGGACGTCCACCTTGATCGTTTCGGTGCCGCCGAGGCGCATGAATTCGCGCTCCTGAATCACGCGCAGTAGCTTCGCCTGCGTTTCCGGTCCAATGGTGGAGATTTCGTCGAAGAAAATCGTGCCTTGGTCGGCGACTTCGAACAGGCCTTTTTTCGAGGCGATGGCGCTGGTGAACGCGCCCTTCACGTGGCCGAAGAGCTGCGATTCGAGCAAGTCCACCGGGATGGAACCCGTATTGATGGGGATGAACGCCTTGTCCACGCGCGTGGACGAGGCATGAATGGCCTTGGCAATCACTTCCTTGCCGGTACCGCTTTCGCCGGAAATCAGCACGGTCGAGCGCGAAGGCGCGACCTGGGTGACCAGATCGAGGACGGCGAGCATCTTCTCGCTCTTGCCGACGATGTTCGGGAAATTGTAGCGCTGCTTGAGCGCGCGCTTGAGGTGAACGTTTTCTTCGCGGAGCCGGCGGCCTTCGATGGCCATCGAAATCTGCGCGACCAGTTCGTCATTCGACCAGGGCTTGGTAATGTAGTCCTGCGCGCCGCCTTTGAACGCCGCGCGAGCCATATCAATGGAGCCGTAGGCGGTGATGAGGATGATGGAAAGATGCGGATCGCGCAGGCGGATTTCGCGCAGCATGTCGAGTCCGTTGCGGTCCGGCAGGCTCACGTCGAGCAGCATCAGATCGAAGGGCTGATCTTCCAACTTCTGCAGACCGGCTTGGCCGGTTTCCGCGACCGTCACTTCGAAGCTCTCGGAAGTCAGCAGGGCTTCGAGACCCTCGCGGATCTCCAGTTCGTCATCCACGACGAGTATCGAGCCTCTAAGCATGGACCGCTTTTCTGGCCACAGGGAACTCCAGCCGGAACGATGTGCCCTTGCCGGGCGTGGAACGGACGTCCACCTTGCCCGCGTGTTCTTTGATGATGCCATAGCTCACCGAGAGGCCTAGGCCTGTTCCGCGTCCCGTGGCTTTTGTGGTGAAAAAGGGATCGAAGATGCGATGCAGATGCTCGGGCGGAATTCCCGCTCCGGTATCGGTGACTTCGATTTCTACCGAACCGTTTTGAGCGCCGGTGCGGACTTCGAGCATGCCGCCACCAGGCATGGCGTCGCGCGCGTTCATAAAAAGATTCAGGAACACTTGCTGAAGGCGCGTGGTTGATCCAAGAATGACCGGGAGGCGTTCGGCGTAATTCTTGACGACATTTACCTGCGCGGTCTTGAAGGGGTGCTGCACCAGCGTGAGCGTTTCCTCCAGGACGGAATTCAAATCCACTTCGACAGGCTGCGTGCCGCCGGTGCGCGAGAAATTCAGGAGATTGTTGACGATCTCGCTCGCGCGGAACGTCTGCTTCACGATGCGCTCGATGGTTTTCTGCCGCGGGTCGTCCTCCGGAATCTGCTTCGCGAGCATCTGGATGTAATTCGAAATGACGGCGAGAGGAGTATTGACCTCGTGCGCGACGCCGGCGGCCAGCAAACCAAGAGACGTCAGTTTTTCGGTCTGAACCATCTGATCTTCTAAACGCACGCGCTGGGTAATATCATCCAACAAAATTAGCCGCCCGAGCCGCACGCCGTTCTTGGCGAGCAATGGGGCAATGGAAGCATTGACGACGAGATGGCGGTTGCTCCGCGTGTTCAAGTGAAAGCGATAGATGCCGGAAACATGGTCGCTGGCCGCCTGCGCGCTGATTTCTCCGGCGAGGTCGCGCGGAAGCACTTCCGCCAGCTTGCGGCGCAGGGCTTCGCTGCGCGGGATTTCGAGTAGATCTTCGAGCTGCGGATTCCATGATTCGATGCAGTCGTCGAGATCCACGGTGACCACGCCGATGCGCAGCGATTCGACGATATTCTCGCTGAAGTCCTTTAGCCGCTCGATCTGTAGTGCCTTCTGCTCGAGCGATTGGTAGAGCCGTGCATTCTCCACGGCAATGGCGACATAGCCAGCGATCGTCGAGAGCAGTTCCAGGTCGTCGCTCGAGAGGTAATCGCCGTCCACCGTCTTGCCCAAACCGATCACGGCCGCGGTGCGATCGTGGAAGCGGCAGGCGATGAAATAGTTCAGGTCGAGTTCTTCGATCGTGCGACGGACCGATTCGCTTTCCTGTGTGGCCGCGCGCGCCGATTCGAAAAACAGGCAGCCGCGTTCGAGCGCCGGACGAGGCGAATCGAGAAAACTCAGATCGAGCGGACCTTCGGGCCGAAGTCCCATGGAGCGCGAGAGCACGAATTGGCCGGGCTGCGCGGGATCTTCGAGAAAGACCGCCAAGCGGTCGACCAGCAATGTTTGAGAGATGCGGTCCAGCACGGAGCTGAGCAGAGGTTCAAGCCGAACTTCATTTGTGAGCGCGCGCCCGAATTCAATCAGCGTGCGGCGATAGTCGAGGCGGTCGCGGTAGAAGAAATGGTCGAGACGGACCTGCACCCAATCGCGCAGCGGCTGAATCAAAAACGCGGCGACGACGATGGCGATGACGGCGCCAGCCGGCCCCGTGGTCAGGGTGGTATGCGTCAACTCGCCGACCAGTGCGATCGCGAGGAAATAGATGGCGACCACTGCGCCGGTTGCAAACGTGTAGGCCAAGCCGCGCTTGAAGATGATGTCCACGTCCATCAGTCGGTAGCGGATGATGGCGTAGCCGAAGCAAAGCGGAATCAGCGCGAGCGAGAAGACGGAGAACTTCATCCACGATTGCGGCACCGTGTTTACAAAACGCGGCAGGACGTACAGCGCCAGGAACGGCAGAATGCCCGCGAACGCGCCGCCTGTGACCCACTTCAGTTGCTGCCGCAGCACGCCACTCGGAGCGCGGAAATAGCTGGCCAGGAAAATCGCCGCCGCAAGGAGAAAATAAGCCGCCAGGTAAAGCAGCTCGATGCTGTCGAGGAATTCGCGGCTGCTAATCGAAGGCAAGAAATCGAGCGTCGCCGTGGCCACGGAGATGTGGAGGGCAAGCAAAGCAAGCGGGACGCTGTACAGTGCAGCCAGTTTCGGCAGAAGAGTGCCGCGGCGTTCCGGAAATACCAGCGCGAAATGAACGAGCAGGGCCGGCTGCAGCAGGAGCGCAACCACGTTGCCCCAGTAAATCGTCCAGTCGAAGGAGTTCAATTTGCCGCTGTAATGAAAGCTGTAGAGAATGAAGGACACGAGACAGAAAACGTAAAAATGAATCGCCCGCGGCGCGTTCCACCGGCGCGCAAAGATAAAAAGTCCGATGAAAAGATAGAGCAGCGCGGTGACCCGCAAATAATTCTCAATGGAGGAAGGGTTGTCCTCGGGCGCCGTAACCAGCGGGACTTCAAACGACTCGCCGTTGCGACGGATTTTGTAGCGGACTTCCATCCAAGGGCCCGCGCGGAACAGGAGCTTGGTGACGTCGGTAGCGCGATGGATTTTGGTTCCGTGGAGCGATTCGACGAAATCGCCTGGCTTGATTCCAGCGCGATCGGCGGGAGTGCCGGGAGCCACGTGCCAGGCCGTTACCCCCTCTGCCGCGTCCATCCAGGTGACGCCATCATCGGGGATAATGAAGCGCGAACGCTGCTGGAAGTTCAGAACGGCAAACACCACTGCCGCCAGCGTTACCAGCGCCAGGATTACTGCCCCGAGTCGCAATCGAAGACCGTCGTTCATCCAGCTCCACCCGGAACCCTTTGCTATTCTATGCTAGCACGCAGACTTCCAGCGAACCAGGAATTGCAACCTGCTTAACATATTTATTATCTGCATGTTAAATCAAGGGAACTCCCACTCGCTAGAGCTGATCCCATTTATGGAAGGTTGGTTCCCGATTCCAGTAAAAGCGGAAAAATACTAGAACTGGACGCTTAGTCCGCCTCGGAAATAACGGTAGGACGGAACCAGGACCACCGAGCCATCGCCTGCGGAGATTGGGACGTATCCCTGGGCGAGTAGGTTGCCCATATCGGCTTGGACTTCCATATGGCCGGGGAAAACGCTGGGGAGGGGCTGGCGAATCTCCATGCTTAGGTAGGGATCCACGTGATACAAGGACTCGCCGTAGACATCCTGACGCGAGACGGTTGCTCCGCTGAGCCATTTGTAGCTCGCCGTAAATTTTGTGCCCAAACGCGGGAGGGTGGTCGTGACAGCCGCGGCGAGGCTTTGACGGTAGCGAGTGGCCAGTTCATCGCGAAGTTCCGCCGATGAGATGCCGTTGGGAGCAAGAGCCCCGGCGTAGGCGTACACAACCGTGGTGGTCAGGCTCTTCGAGATTTTTTCGCGGTAGACCAGCCGAGCTCCGCCTGAACTGGAAGAACCACCGTCGTAGGCAAACGCTTCGGAAAAATAATCTTGCAGGAAATCGGGACTACCCGGGCCGCCGCGACCGATCACCGCCGTGTGCGTCGAAAGGTCGTGGAAGACTGAAGCGATCAAGTCCGCGCGGGGGCCTAGCGCATGGTCGATTGAAAGCTCCTCGTGCAGGCCGTTTTCAAGCACGGGTCGCCCATCGCGAATCAGGAGAGTTGGAAAAGCGTCGAGCGTATCGAGCGCTGATTGCAACGCGCCGGTGGAACCGGAGGCGTCCTGCCAGGGATGGGTGGCCACGATCGCGGAAGCGCGCCAGGCCCGAGCGAGTTGGAGTGCGACTTCGGCTCGCGGGCGAAGTGCTAAGGTGGTGCCGTTGAATCCGGCGACTACGAAATCGGCGCCGTAGCGGATGCTGACCATGCGGCCCAATGCGAGATCATCATCGTGCGACAACCGCATGCCCCGGAACGTCGGACCGCCGGGGCCGAGCTGCGATTCGCGAACCAAAATGGTGCTGACAGGGCCGACGCCGACAAGGCCTGAAGGCAGCCATTCGCCGGCAAAACCGCCGGCCGCCGAGCCATCTTCGTCGCTAAACTGACCGGCCATCACGAACCGGCTCTTACCACCCAGCCCAACGTCGTAGACGAATTCAGTGCCCGGCGAATCGGCGAGATCTCCGATTGATCCAGGATGATCGGCGCCGGCAGTGAGCTCCATGCGCCCGTGGATCTGATCTGCCTGGGAAGAGTCGGTCGAATCCCCGAGCGCCAAGGAATCTAGCGCTACCGTGTCATCTTGCCAGCGCAAAACCGGACGCGTGGCGGCGGAGGTGCGCAGCACCCACGTCCAATCATCAGAATCGGCAGGCTGGTCCGGCTGGCGGCGCAATTTCTCAAACGAGGAAAATACGGAGCCAAGTACGATTTCAAGCAGCGTAGCGTGCGCGGTGTTGACGTCAACATGCTGCTCCATCGCCGGCAGATATCCGGCGAGAGTCACGCGAATCGAATACAAGCCTGCGGGAAGAGTGGCGGTCGAAAAGCGCCCCCGATCGTTCGTAAGAAGCTGCACTGGTGAAGCGCTAACGAGCTGCTCGGACGAGATTAGAACGGTCGCGCCCATTTGCGGCGTGCCGGAGGGGTCTACAACAACGCCGGAAATCTTGCTCGCGCCGGGCGTGGCCGCGACAGGCAGCGCGCACAACAAGGCGCAGCAACTGAGGCCCAGGACGCGAATCGCTCGCAGACTCAAATGCTTCACCTCCCCTGAGGGGCCTGGGGAGCCTGAGGGGCGCCCGCAGGAGCCGGCTTCACAGTGAAGTCGGTCGTCGGAGTAATCGTTTGCTTGGCAAGATTGTCGGTCACCGCAACGGCCAGCTGATACTTGCCGGGCGGAAGCGATGCCAGCGTAATCCTGTTTTCGATGGTCATTTCCTCCCCGTGCTGGGGTACCTTGTCAGCGGGGATGTCGAACTTCAGCGCGGGTACGGTTTCCTTTTCCCTGGTGACGCGGTATTCAACCGAGGCGTCGGCCTTGTGCGTCTTGTCGTCCACTTTTAGGTTATAGATCTGGAGAAAGACTCCAATGCTGTCGTTCACCGCGAAGGTCTGATCGAGCCTCGGCCGGACTTTAACGTCGCCGAGAACGAACTGCCCGAGACCAATGTCTTGGGTCGAGACGCGCTGAATATCATCCGCCAAGATCAGGGAGCTGGAGCTGAGCTCATCGTCCTGGAAGCGGGGAACCGCCAGCCGCGTGTTGACGACGCCGACGTTGCCGCTGTTCACGTCCTTCACGACGACGTCCAGGCGATAGAGTCCGGGACTCAGCGGCACGGCCTTCTGATAAATTCTGGAAGTACCGAGGGATTTCTGCAGCAAAGCCACGGGGTAATCGGCGCGCAGCGTGTCCTCGAAAGTCTGCACGATCCTGCCGCTGAGAGTGGTGATCCGCGCGAAAATATTCATGGAGGCAGAATCCACGCCGTCCTTCTCCTGGAAACTCAACTGACGGACAGGGATCTGAACGGTGACCGGCACCAGAACCGTGTCGGACGTGATCCGCAAGAAGTCGAATCGATAATCGAACTTGAGCTGGTCGCGCACAAGCCGCGAGGTAACCAGCGCTTCCAGATCCTTAAATTTGACCGGAGGGGGCCTCATGATATTGGCCATGAGCTCGATGCGGCTGAATTCGTTTGAATTCCCGCTCTGCATACCCTCGCCTGGTTGGTTCTCAGCCATGGCCGTACCGTCCGTATTGCTGAAACGGCTGGACTTGTCGGCCAGTCCCATGGATTCGGCCATCGTCAAGCCGGCGCCTGGGACGCGAAGCAGCGCGTCCTTTTCGCTCGGGTCCATGGTGATGTGATACTCACCGGTGGAGGTGGGATCGACGAACTCTAGCTCGACGTTCTCGCCCAGGCCCTCACCCTCCAGGTGCCGGTAGCGCCAATCTTCGTAGGGGTATGTGGTGGTTGAACCACCGCCTTGATCCGATGGCCGGTCCCAATTTCCCCCGGTCGGATGCGCATCAATCTCGTCTGGAGGGCCCCACATGATGTAGATTCTGCCGCGGTCGGTCTTCCAGCCAGGAATTCCGGACGCGAAGTGCTCGTTCGCGTACGCGATGCGCCGGTAATGCTCTTCCTTAAAGGTGTTTTCGGGAGAATCGGGATCCGGGTTGCGGCGTTGCCAGAACGCTTCGATGAATTGCTCACGCTCTTCGTTTGTGGCGAGGTGCAGGAACGAGTGGCGCTCTTCGGGCGATATAATATAGATGACATCCTCGTCCAGCCACTTCTTGTAGGGTGTCTCTAGCTCTTTCTTAAGCTGGTTGTCGCTCTGCTGCTTGGCCTTGGCAGCCTTCTTCGATTGAGCTTTCTGGTCTTGTTGATCTTGCTGGCTCGGTGGGTTCTGCTGGTCCTGATCCTGCGAGGCTCGAGCGTAGCCAACGGAGGAGAGCGCCCATGCCCCCGCCAAACACGACAACAGGAACGTCCTAACGGACCGATCCATAGTGGCACCTTTTCCCGATTAGAAATCTTAACCTGTCCTAAAGTACAGGTCAATCAAACTTTGCCCCAGATCCGGCTACCCCCTGCCCCGCTTGGAATGTCGGGAACTCCGTCGGGTTGCCTTGGCCACTGGGGCCGATAAGGTGGCAGACTGGCTCGCCGATCGAACGACAAATTTGGCCCGATCGGCGTTTCATCCGGCGCTTGTGACGGACGCGAAGGGGGCAAGACTGCCTGGAACTATTTCCTTTTCCCGCCGGACAGAATCGAACTAAAATGGTATTTTAGAGTCGTCCTCGTGATCTTGAGCGTGGCGTGGTGTGCGCTGGGAGCAGGGTAGTTCGCTCGGGTCCAAGTCCTCGCGGTCCGGCCTGCGAGTTAATTAATTCGTCGGCGGCCACTGAGCCGAGAAACATTCTGTCTCGTCCAAGCGTATGTATCAAGTGCCGGGCGAGTTTGTCAACCAAGACCGTCAAACCAAGGGTTCTTCAATGAAGATTTGGCAAAAGGCAACGATTGCTGTGGTGGTGGTCCTCGTGATCGGGGGGATCGCTTGGTACAGCATTTATAAGTCGAATCAGAACGTCGTCACGGTGCAAACGGGCCGCGTCGCCCGGCAAGACCTAATCTCGCTCGTCACCGCCTCGGGCGAGGTGCGCCCTAAGACCTATACGAACGTGCTGGGCGAAGGCATTGGGAAGATCACGGATATTGTGGTCAAAGAAGGCGACCACGTGAAGAAGGGAGACGTCCTCCTTCATTTGGAGAACATCCAGCCGGGAGCAGACGTGCAGGCCCAGCAGGACAGTATCGAGGCAACGGAGTCCGGGATGAAAGCCGCCGCCGCCAATTTCGATATGGCCGTCGCCACATCGGCGCAGCGCCAGTCCGACCTCACGAAAGCGCAACTCGATTGGCAGCGCGGACAGGAACTCTACAGGGAGCAGCTGATCTCCAAGCAGGATTACGACGCGGCCAAGGCAACCTACGACAGCGCAGTCGCGGCAGCCACCTCGGCGAAGGCTCAAGTAGATCAAGCGCGGGCGTCACGCGATCAGGCGCGCTCGAACCTCGAACAGGGGCAAGCCGTGCTGAGGCATACGCAGGACATTTTGCGGAAGACCACGTATACGGCTCCCATTGACGGGATCATCAGCTACATCGCCGTGCGCGTGGGAGAAAACGTGGTGCCGGGAATCCAGGGCACGGCAGGCAGCTCAATCCTGACGATTTCCGACATGAGCATCGTCACCACTGAAGTGAAGGTGGACGAGACGGACATCACCAGCATACGCAACGGACAAACAGCCGACGTGACGATTGACGCCATTCCGGGGAAGGTGTTTAAAGGCCACGTGACGGAAGTGGGAGAGCTCGCCATCCTGCGCACATCAGGCCAAGCCTCGATGACGGAAGAGACGGCCAACACCCAGGAAGCCCGGGACTTCAAGGTCGTCATCACGCTCGACAATCCGCCGGACTCCTTGCGTCCGGGCCTTTCCGCCACAGCGAAGATCCAAACGGGGCAAAAGCAAAACGTGCTGAGCATTCCGATCCAGGCGCTCGCCGAACGCTCGCAAAGAGAGCTGGATGAAGCGCAGAACGGCAGAAGCGGCAATGTGACACTCGCGGCATCTACCGCAGAAGGCGCGTCGAGCGCGAAGGCTGATATTCAAGGAGTGTTCGTCGTGCGCGCAGGCAAAGCACAGTTCGTGCCCGTGCAAACGGGGATCAGCGGCGTGACCGATATCGAGATCGAGAGCGGAATCCACGAAGGGGATGTGATCGTGACCGGCAACTTCAAAGCGCTCCGCACGCTGAAGCCAGGCACACCCGTTAAGGTGGACAATTCCACGCCCAAGACCGACGACGCATCGTCCAACAACTAAGTAGGATGTAACCCTGCGAGGAGCGCAATGCCCATGGCAGTCGAAGACGTCGAGCCGCAGAGCTTCCGCCAGGACCTGGTGGATTCCGGCGTCGTCATCCAAACCGAGGATCTCTGGAAGACGTACGAGATGGGCACCGAGCAGTTGCACGCCTTGCGTGGCGTAAACATCCTGATCCGCAAGGGCGAGTACGTGGCGATCATGGGTCCCTCGGGCTCGGGAAAATCCACGTTGATGAACCTGATCGGATGCTTGGATTCGCCGACAAAGGGAAGTTACTGGCTGGCGGGACGCCTGGTCAGCCAACTCGATGACGACGAACTGGCCGCCATCCGCAACCGCGAGATCGGATTCGTGTTTCAGACGTTCAACCTGCTGGCGCGTGCGACGGCGCTGCACAATGTGGAACTGCCGATGATCTACAACGGCACGCCCGCACAGGAGCGGATCGAGCGCGCCAAGCAAGCGCTGGCGCAAGTGGATCTGACCGACCGCATGATGCACAAGCCGAACGAACTTTCCGGCGGCCAGAGGCAACGCGTGGCGATCGCCCGAGCGCTGGTGAATCATCCGTCGATTCTGCTGGCCGACGAGCCGACTGGGAATCTCGATTCCGGAACGGGCGAGGAAATCATGGCGCTGTTTGCGCGTCTGCATCAGGGCGGCAACACCATCATCCTGGTGACCCACGAGCCGGACATCGCCACGCACGCGCATCGCGTGATCCGCGTGCGCGACGGCAAAGTGGAAAAAGACGAACGGACCCAGTAGGCCCGGCGGTCAGAAACGAAAGAGTTCCGCCAATACCTCGCCGGATTTTCCCAAAATGCATTCCGTGAAGGCGGAGGCGTTCCTAGGTTCTTCCGGGCCGACGTAAATCGTGCGCGCGCGGCCGCGCGCGTGGCTGGCGAAACTCGCGGCAGGCTCGACGACGCCCGACGTGCCAATCGCGACGAACAGCGTGCATTCATTCAGCGCATGGAAGACTTGATCGACGTGGTAAGGCACTTCGCCGAACCAGCAAATGTGCGGGCGAATACGGCCGCCGCATTCGCATCGAGGAAGCGAAGCCGGGGGCTCGTAGGTGTTGGCATCGTGAAAAGGCGGCAGGGTGCAGCGTTCACAGCGGCTCTTGAAAAGTTCGCCGTGCATGTGAACGGCAATGCGCGAGCCAGCCTGTTCGTGGAGATTGTCCACATTTTGTGTGCAGAGGAAGAAGCGGTCCCCGAGGCTGCCCTCGAGCGCTGCCAGCGCGGCATGGCCAGGGTTTGGTCTTGCTTCGGAGGCGGCGCGACGCCGCATGGAATAAAATTCCCAGACGAATCGCGGATCGCGGTTCCAGGCCTCGGGCGATGCGACTTCTTCCACGCGCCTCTCGCGCCAGAGTCCGCCCGCGCCACGGAACGTCGGAAGACCACTTTCGGCGCTGATTCCCGCGCCGGTGAGGACAAAGACGCGGTCGGTAAGTGATATGTTGATCATGTCTCGATTGAAAAAGATCAGCTTGAGAAGAGATTTCGCACGAGGAACAGCGCGTTCGCCGGGCGCTCCGCAAGTCGCCGCATGAACCACGGAAACCAGAACGAGCCGTAGGAAATCAGCACGCCGCTGCGGTAGCCTTCGCGCGCGAGCCTTACTTGTTCGCCGCGCTGAATGCCGAACAGCATGGCGAACTCGAGCTGATTTTCTGCGATTCCCTGCGCCGCAGCCCATTGTGTGAGTCGCGCGATCAATCGGCGGTCGTGCGTGGCCATCACGGCGCGAACGCCCGCGCGGCGCGCCTCGGGGCTCCATAATGTTTGCGCCAGCCGGAAATAGCTTTCGTCTACGTCGTCTTTTTTCGGGAATGCGATTTCCGGCGGCTCGTTATATGCGCCTTTCACCAGGCGCACCGCAGCGCCCATCGAGACGAGCGATTCGACGTCCTTTTCCGTGCGGCGCAGATACGCCTGCACGCACACGCCGACATTGGGATGTGACTTGCGTGCGCGGGCATAGAGTTCGAGCGTGGCGTCCACATAGGAGCTCTGCTCCATATCAATCCAGAGAGTCTTTTCAGCGGCGGGCGCTCCCGCACGGGACCGCTCTATGAGCGTCTCGAGATTCGCAGAACAGAATTCGCGGTCGAGATCGAGGCCGAGCTGAGTCAGCTTCACGGAAACTTCCGCGGGCAGGTTGGCAGTGCGGATGCGATCGAGGAGATCGAGATAGTGCGTGACGACAGCTTCGGCTTCGGCGCGCCCGGCAATATTTTCGCCGAGCTGCGTCAGGAGGCTGTGAATGCCACTCTCGGCGAGAGAACGTGCGGCTACAAGCGCGTCTTCAGGTTTTTCGCCGGGCATGAATCGCGCCGCGGCGCCGCGAACGAATCCTAAGCGCGGCGCGCGCTCCCGGAGCCAGCGGCTTTCCGAAGATCTGACGAGAATGCGTCGAATCAAATTCATCGGTTCCGATTCACGTCCTCTGCGTTTTGTTCCGATTTCATCGAGGCGATGTAAGGGCCCTCAGGAAGCGCTCGTAGAAATCGAGGCCGCCGAAAAACGAATCGACGCGCAATCGCTCGTCGCGACCGTGCGCTCGGACGTCGTCGAAGTCTATCGCGAGGCCAGAGATCGCGTACGTGGGCATTCCAGCCGCATTGGTGAACACGCCGTCGGAAGCGCCCGTGGCCATGGTGGGTATCACGGGTACGCCGGGCCACATCTGGTTCGCGACCCGCTCGAGCGTATTCATCACCTCAGGGCGCAGCGCGACGGGCGCGCCCGACGGCTGATCCGGAGCTGTTTCCACGATTTCGCCCGCGTCACTTACATAGCGCACGGCAATTTTCGGATCGGCCAGCAAGTGAACCAGATTCAGTCGCACTTCCTCGGCCGTGTGGCCCGGAAGGATACGGCAATTGACGATCGCGCGGGCGGTTTCGGGCAGCGCATTGTTCGCGTGGCCGGCATCGAGGCGCGTGGCTACGCACGTGGTGCGCATGGTCGCGTGGGAGAGTGGGTCGGCATCGAGGCGCGAGATGGCAGCCGGGTCTGGTGGATTCTGAGTGATGGCTTTCATTTCCGCGGCAACCGGGCCTGACTCGATCGCGGCCATCTGGCGGAAATACGCCCGCGTGATTCCGTTCAGCTCGAAAGGAAATTGGTAATGCTCGATGCGCGCGATTCCGTCGGAGAGATGGTAGATCGCGTTGTCGGCAACGGGCAGCGAGCTGTGCCCACCGGGATTTTTCACCTCGAGCTGATAATCGGCGTAAAGTTTTTCGCTCGCGTCCACCGATATCATGGCCGGCTTGCCATTGCGCGTGTAAACGCCACCGCCGTCGGGGTTCAGGACGAATTCGGCGTCCATCAAATCGCGATGATTCCGCAGCAGCCATTCCACACCGTTTGAATTCCCGGTTTCTTCGTCGGCCGTAAGCGCCAGAATAATGTCGCGATCCGGGCGGAAGTTTTCTTTTCGGAAGCGAATCAGCGTGGTCACGAAGACCGCGTCGGCGGATTTCATGTCTTGCGTGCCGCGGCCGTAATAATAGCCGTCGCGTTCGAGGAAATGGAACGGATCCACGGACCATTCTTCACGGCGCGCTTCGACCACGTCGAGGTGGCCGATGAGCAGGATCGGCCGGCGGGTGCCGGTGCCGTGCAGGCGCGCGACCAGATTCCCTTTACGGGGATTCGGGCCGAGAACTTGTGCGTCACTGGCGGGAAATCCAGCGTCGCGCAACCGCTGTGCCATCGCTTCAGCGGCGACGGTGGTGCTGCCGGTCGAGTCCGTGGTGTTGATTTCAATGAGCTGCTTGAAAATATCGCGCGCGAGCTGCTTCGTCGCGTCGTCGGTCTCGGCGCCGAGCGCCACACCGGCGAACCACAGCAGCACAGCAAGCGTGATCGCGATTCGGAATCTCATTTGTGCGGCACCCGTCCGTTGCGGTTGCGAGTGAGACTCGGTAGAATACACCGGGTTCGTGAGGAATCGCCTGGGAGCGTGCGAGTTCCCGCGAATGAAGCGCCGCTGGCGTCACTGGCTTGCGTGCGTTCCCACCCAGCCCTGAGGATCGTACCGCCACCAATGGACCGAGGCCTCTCCGTTCACTCGATCGTGATCGCTACATCCGAGCAGGTTTCCTGCCCTCTCGGTGAAGAATCGGCCATTCTTAATCTGAAGAACACCGTGTATTACGGGCTGAACCCTATCGGCGCGCGCGTTTGGAACCTACTGCAGCAGCCGAGAACTGTCGGCGAGCTCCGGGATGCCATCCTTGATGAGTACGACGTAGAAGCGGGGCGCTGCGAGAGCGACCTGCTTGCGTTACTTGAAAAGATGCGCAGCGAAGGACTGATTCAGGTGACGAGCGCGGCGACGAGCTGAACAGATTCGGCATCAAAGCCATGCACTCCTTTGCGGCTTCCTCAGAGTCCTCGTTGTGGGCCCCGGGGGTTGTCCGCGGTCGAATCGCGTGACTTTCCGCGAGGCTACGGGTTGAAGGAAGCGATGAAAGCCTGGCAGAGATTCTGGCGTTTGAGCGGACGCTCGCGGGGCGTTGCTCTCGAAGCGGCGGCGGTGCTCGTGGCAACGTGGGCCGGGCTGCGCTTGGTTGGATTCCGGCGTTGGAAGGTACTGCTGGTCTGGATGACTCCACGTCCGAATTCTCCCACGCCATTCTCGCAATCAGCCCGGATCGAAAACGCGCGCGAAATCGCACGTATCCAAGCGGCGGTTGCCCGGCATCTAAGCTTCCACGCCACTTGTCTTGAGCAATCGCTGGTGCTTTGGTGGCTTCTCGCGAGGCGAGGGATTGCTACGGCGTTGCGCATTGGCGCTCGAAGGGAGTCGGGACGGTTCGAGGCGCACGCCTGGGTGGAACTGGGAAACATGGCCCTGAATGATTCCGGCGAAACGCACATGCATTTCGCCCCTTTTGACGGCACGATTATTTCGGTGGAGACGCAGATACCTTGAGCGGCATCGTGGGGATTTTTGGGCGCGACGGCGCTCCGGTAGATCGTCCACTGCTCGAGTCGCTCACTCATTTCCTTGGCTATCGTGGACCGGATGCGTGCGAGATCTGGGTGGATGGGCCCGTCGGTTTCGGCCACACGCTGCTTCGAACCACCTATGAATCGCTGGCCGAAAACCAACCGGCCGTTCTCGATCGCACGTTCTCGATTACGGCCGACGCGCGGATCGACTGCCGTGCGGAACTGGTGGCTGAACTCACGCAAGCGGGCCGCAAGATCCGACAGGCAGCGCCGGATCCCGAGCTGATTCTGCACGCCTACGCCGCGTGGCAGGAAGCATGCGTGCAGCACCTGCGCGGCGATTTCGCGTTCGCCATCTGGGATGCGCGGAGAAAAAAGCTATTCTGCGCGCGGGATCATTTTGGCGTCAAACCGTTTTACTATGCGGCACTCGGCAGCGCGTTTCTGTTCGGCAACACCCTCGATTGTATGCGGCTCCATCCAGACGTCTCCGAGGAATTGAACGACTCCGCGATTGCCGATTTTCTGCTCTTCGGACTGAACTGCGACGAGACGACCACCACGTTTCGCGACATCCGTCGCTTGCCCCCTGCGCACTTCTTGAGTGTTTCGGTAGAGGGTCTTCGCACCGGGCGCTATTGGTCCCCGCCGACCGATGGCCGGATTCGGTACCACCGGCCCGACGATTATGTCGAGCACTTTCAAATGGTAATGCAGGCAGCCGTGGCGGATCGTCTACGCATCAATCGCGCCGGGATTTTCTTGAGTGGCGGGCTTGATTCTTCCTCGATTGCCGCAATGGCCCGCGAGCTTTCAGTAAAATCCGGCGGAACGACGGATCTGCGGGCTTATACGATCGTTTATGAGTCACTGATTCCGGACCACGAGGGAGAGCACGCCCGAACGGTGGCCGAGTTCCTCGGCATTCCCATTCGCTGCTTCTCGATGGACGGGCTCAAACTCTTCGATCGGTCGAACGATCCGGCATTCGTTTTACCCGAACCTGTCGAGGATCCGTTCGCCGCCGCGCTGTTCGATCATTACAAAGGCATCGCTGCGGATTGCCGCGTGGTGCTCGCAGGCGATGGTGGCGACGAGCTGATGTACTTCCAGATGTGGCCCTATACGCGCGACTTGATCCGGAACCGTCACTGGCGGCGGCTGTTTACCGACGGGCGCCATTTTCTGCGGCTGCGGCGATTTCCGTCGCGAGGCATTCGTAGTAGAGCTGAGCGGGCGCTAGGCAAGGGGCCCGCATTTCCGTCGTGGTTCGCGCCGGAACTGACACGACGTCTCCGTCTGGAAGAACGGTGGGCCGAAATAACCAGCGGCGCGCGTACTTGGGAACATCCCATCGTGCCGAAGGCTCACGCGTCCCTCTCAGGGCCGCGGTGGTCCCGAGTGTTCGAGCTGGCGGACCCGGGTCTGACACATTCGGCCGTTGAGGTGCGCTACCCCTTCCTCGATTTACGGGTTGTAAATTACCTGCTGGCGATTCCACCGTTTCCGTGGACGTTTGGGAAGCAACTGACACGCGCGGCTATGTCGGGCCACCTGCCGGAGAGCATTCGCCGGCGTCCCAAGACCCCCTTGGAGGGCGATCCCTTAGTGGAGGTGCTCCAGAGTCCCGGAACGGCGTGGGTCGATCAGACTCGTTGGACCGAGCAGATCGAACGATACGTGAATACGGGAGCTCTGCCGTTATTAAATGGGCAAAGGGACTCGGAGTGCGCCAGCAATGTAGTGCGGGCCCACAGTCTGAACTTTTGGTTGCAGTTAGCGAGCGGAGTCCGGTATAACAAATACGCGGAGGCGCACCATGTCTAAATTGGTCAAGGAGGTACCGAAGAAGCCATACACGGCTCCGGTCCTGACCATTCACGGTACAGTGCGCGAACTTACGCAAGCCAATCAGGTTGGCGGCAAGACTGACACAGGGGGGCGTGGCTTTAGAGTAAGGACGGCCATTTAGGAGCGCGCCGGGTGATTTCTCTCCTCTCCGAGTAGGCAGGGTTGCGATCGGGATTTGGATGAGTCGTAGGGTAAGCACTCGTCGGGGCCATCAGAGCTAGCCTTTCGGAATTACCACCCTTGCAAGTCGAATGAAGTGAACGTCCTTTACACCGTTTTCGGTCTACTGCTGCGATCCAATCTCAGAATCCCTGGGTTGACTCCTGAACCTGCGTCCGGCAAATCTCCAGAGGTAGAAATTCATCTGGGTGTGTCGCCCGGCGCTACCGATGCCGCATCGAGTGGGCCGGAGGAGCTCATGTATGCCAGCTCCTATATGGCGGACTCAGGCGAGTCCGCGCTGCGAATCTGGAAGACTGCGAATGGCGGATTTCTACGCCTCGATTATTTCGACGGGATCCAGTTCTGGCTCGACCCAAGAGGCACATGTGTCTGGTCCGTGTGGCCCGCAACTCAGTCAATCGAAGACATTGCCACCTATCTATTAGGGCCTGTTTTGGGCCTACTGTTGCGATTGCGAGGAATTCCCTGCCTGCACGCCAGCGCCGTGGTATTCGCCGACTCGGCGGTGGCATTCGTAGGCTCGGAGGGTAAAGGGAAATCCACCACGGCTGCTGCCCTGGCCAGTCGTGGCCGCGCCGTGATCTCCGACGACATCGTTGCACTCGTGGAACGCGAAGGTTCGTTCTTTGTGCTTCCGGCGTATCCGTATCTTTCGTTGTGGCCCGAATCCGTGAAAATGCTTTACGGTCCGGAGAAAAAGCTGCCAGGTTTTTCTGTCAGCTACGACAAGCAGCAGTTGCTTCTCGGGGAAAACCGTCTGGGATTCCAAAAAGAAGAGATGCCGCTAGGCGCGGTGTTTCTATTGGGTGAAAGACTTGCGGATCCCGCAGCGCCTTTTGTCGAGACGCTGCCGGCCCGAGAAATTCTCGTCGCGCTGGTTGCGAATTCCTACGCCACGAACATGCTGGACCCAAGAATGCGCGCACACGAGTTCGAGGTACTGGGTCGGTTGATAAGGACCGTTCCTGTTTGGCGACTGCAGCCACACGAAGACGGTTCGCGGATCGGCCGCCTCTGCGATCTGATCGACGGGATATGCCACGAACTAGGTCTGACGCGCTAGACTCGATCCAGTCGACCCGGCAATTTACGAACCGGCCATGGATGTAAGCCTTAGACGTTGTTCCAATGTGGAACTCAGATCCCAGCATTGGTTGCTCTGCGCGATGCTCGGTTCGGCACGCGAACAACGGAATTCCATTTTGAACCGTCCTAGTACGTGCCACAATGGAACAGTTGACCCCGTGCCTAACTTTAGGGTGTCAACCTAGAACGCGCCGGAGTACCGACATCTGAGGGGAATGCAGCACGTGAAAAACGTCCCGTGCCTTTCTGCATTATTCGCAGTCTCCATCTTGACCGCCGTGGTGCGGGAGAAGATGGAGAGCGAACGCGCCTTCCGCTCGTTACAATTTCTGTTCGTCACCCGTCAAAATAGTCAGCGACGCCAACTTCAACCGTTTCGCTGGGGCTGTTCTCAAAGGCAAACGAAATTCAGGAAGGAGACGAATATGAGAAAAATCGCAGGGGTGTTGTGCCTTCTGATGACACTAGCCATCTCGTTGCTCGCAGGACCGATGTATGCCGACGAGTCGGCGGCCCTGAAGCGAACGGTGACCGCGCCGAAATACGATGTGAGTAAAGAGGTGATTCTGGAAGGAACGGTTCAGGACGTGGTGATGAGGCCGGCTGCCGGCTCGATCATGGGCGCACACTTGATAGTCGCCACAGCGCAGGGCGCCGTGGATGCACATCTCGGCAACCTCATTTTCTCCGGTAAAGACGGGGTTTCGTTCAGTTCCGGCCAGTCCGTGAAACTCACGGGGATTATGACGACTTTCAACCAGAAGAGCGTATTCCTGGTCCGAACTATTGAAACAGGAAGCAGCACAATTACGGTCAGGAATGATCACGGCTTCCTCGTGTACCCAGGCGCGAAGGCGCGGCTCGCGGCGGTTTCTTCGACGGAAGGTGCGCGATGAACTACAAGTCATTGCTGGTTGGAATTGCCATTGGAATTCCGATGCTGATTGCTGGATGCGGCGGCGGCGGTAACCTTAAGAACATCTCCATAGCGATCACAACGGCTCCCCCAGCCAGTCTGCAAGTGAACCAGACCGCCTCGATTGCCGCGACTGTCACGATGGATTCTTCCAATTCTGGCGTGGATTGGAGTTGCACTCCGACCGGCACGTGCGGAACTTTCGCACCGACCCACACGGCTAGCGGCGCCACAACTGTTTACACCGCGCCAGCAACAGCCGGTCCCGTGTCGATTATCGCAGCGTCGACAAAGAATTCTTCGAAAACCGCAAGCGCTTCCGTAACCATTAATAATATTAACCTTAACAACATCTCCATAGCGATCACAACGGCTCCCCCGGCCAGTCTGGAAGTGAACCAGTCGGCTTCGATTGCTGCGACTGTCATGATGGACTCTTCCAATTCTGGCGTGGATTGGAGTTGCACTCCGACCGGCACGTGCGGAACTTTCGTTCCAGCCCACACGGCTAGCGGCGGCACGACAATCTATACGGCGCCGCGAACTGCCGGCCCTGTGATGATCATCGCAACGTCGACGGCAAATTCCTCCAAGACCGCATCCGCGTCAGTAACTATAAACGCCGTTGCTACCGCCTCGGATATCACCGGCACGTATACGTTTTTTGCCAATGGCACCAATACCGACCAGAGTCCGTATAGCGTGGTCGGGAGCGTGGTTATCAACGGCGGAGCAGGGACGGTAGCCAGCGGAGAGCAGGACCTGTTTAGTGTTGGTCCGGGTCCGGGTTTTGTCCCCACTCTTTTCCTTCAAGATACGATCACGGACGGTACGATCACGGTAGGAGCCGATGGGAGAGGTACTCTCACTTTGACGCCCACGTCGGCCCCGGCTGAGACGTTTAGCTTCACCGTGGTCAACAATAAGCACATCCTGATAACAGAATTTGACTCTAATGTAATCTCCGCAACCGCGAGTGGATCGATGGATCTGCAGACAGTGCCCGCGTCGGTTCCGACGAATGGCAATGCGTTCGCGGTGCTCGATGCACTTAACTCCCTTGTTATTGGAGGGGTTTTTACGTCGAACGGCACTACGATCACCACCAGCCAGGCTGACGACGATATTGCTTCCACAGTGCACACGAACTTCGCGCTGACGGGTTCCACTTTTACGGCGCCTACAGGCGGTCGCGGAACGATCACACTAGTCGATCCGAATCTGGGTCCTTCTGTATTCGCGTACTACGTTGTGGGCCCCGAAGTGTTTCGCGTGATCGAAACCGACGGCGTCGGTTTCGCAGCCGGCTCAATATACGGTCAGGGGACCGCAGCTTTTTCGACGGCCTCACTGAGCTCGAAGTTCGTGTTCGATGTGTCCGGAGTAGAACCACCAGGTACGGGGATTGGTATTTATTCCGCAGCCGGGCAGTTCGCCGGGAACGGGACCTCGGGTTTTACGAGTGGCGTCGCTGACATCAATTTGGGCGATGGCACACCGAAACTGGCGGTTTCTCTGACTACAGGGACTACCTATACCATGGCAGCCGATGGTTACGGTGGAATCGCATTGGGCGCCACACTAAACACTGATGGACTCGCGAATTTCGGGGTCTATATGGTTGACCCGACTCTCAACATAGCGGATCCCAACAATGCATCAGGCGGAGGCGGCGCTGCGATGGTCGATCTGGACAACGATTTAGGCATTGGGATCGTGGTACCTCAGGCAACGAGTCCAACGTTTACGGGCAACTATGCGTTTAACGAGGAAGGCCACATATCGACGGCGCAATTTACCTATTACGGTTTTGTCGGGCAGGTGGTGTCCGACGGGACGTCGAAGGTAACCGGCTTCGCCGATCTCAACGAACGGCAGATTGCTCTGATTCCTAGCGCTACGCTGGCCGGAACGTATGCGCCAGATGGGACAAATGCCGGACGATCCACCATGCAGTTCACGATCAACGGCGCAGCCACACCGAACAACCTTACGCTCTACCAGGCAAGCAGTGGGTTAGTGTTGCATGTCGACGTAGATTCGACCTCTAACGGAGTTGGAACAATCGGGTTCGGAGTTTTCGAACAACAGCAGTAAGACTGACTGAGGGACAAGTGGCGCGACCGAGCAATCGGTCGCGCGACTTTCGTTTCGGCCTACGGGAACTCAACATCTGGATTCGAAACCGCCGGGCATGCGAGTGCCCGGCCTTTTCTCTTTCTTCGTGGCCCCGCTTCTGCGATATTTCCTTCCGGCGAAATCTCCGTTAGCCAACCTGTGACAGGGATCGTTGGGGTAAGGCCAACCCAAACCGTATAGGATGCCTCCAAGCAGAGGCGTTCCCGTACGCATTCTCTGGGAGGATTCCGTAGATGAAGAAGCTAGTGGGGTTGTTCGGTTTGCTTGCGCTGTTCATCATGCCGGTGGCCGCGCAGGACACCTCGGCGCCGCCTCAAGACCAAGCGCCGACGGCGCCGACCGAACCCGTACGGGTGAAACATAGGTATCCTACGCCGAAGGCCGAGATCTCTGCCGGATTCACCTACCGTAGGTACTATGCGCCCAATGCAACAACAATCGGCATGAAGGGTGGGTTCGCATCCTACGACTACAATTTCTTCCGCTGGCTTGGCGCGGAAGGCGAAGTGGTAGGCGTAACCGGGCCACTCAAAATTTCCAATCAGCCCGCCGAGGACCTGCACGTCTTCACAGTTCTGGCTGGTCCGAAGATCTATCCTTTGGGCCACCACAAGCTCACGCCATTCGGGCACTTCCTATACGGAGCAGGAATCAATACCACATCGGTCCCGCCGTTTTCAGGCTACGGAGGAAACGCGAGCGAAGTGACGGTTCGTGCGTGGCAGGTCGGAGGCGGCGTGGATTATTACCGGTGGGCACACTGGGGGATCCGCGTAATTCAGGTGGACTACGGCGTTGCCAAATTCCTGGGCGGTAATGTTCCGAACCAAGGCAGCGGTCGATTTTCGTTCGGATTCGTTTACCGCTTCGGAGAAAAGTGACGATCCGATGAGCGGCTCGTGATGCACGCCGTCGAACGATAGTTATTCTGAGGAGTGTCGTTCTACAGCCGGGCGGTTGAAGCATCCCTCGTTGCCCGATTAAACAGTCCGGAATTCATATTGAGCGTAGCTTTCGTTCTTGTCCCAGAATCCCAAGGTCAGAAGACCTGAGCGCCGTCTATTCGGGAGCCGAGCGGCTCTGCTTTGCGTTAGTAGCAAGTGAGCTTGAAATCCTTGCGCGGTGGATTCCAAATTAACCTTGCGCAGGAGCCAAGGCTCGTAGCAGATTACCGCTCGATGGAAATCCCTCTCGAAAATCTGGTGCGGCGGCGACTGGTGCTGGCGGTGTCATTGGTGATCGCCGCGGTTTTGATCTTTCAAGCCTGCGAGATTTGGCTCGCGAGTCACCGGCTCGATTCGGAAAAGGTCACGCTCATGGAACGCGGCGCGGCTCTCGTACCCGGGGACGGCTCCGCTTGGGACCGCCTGGGACGTTTGCGACAGTGGGACTTCGTGGAGTCCGATCTGCCCGGGGCGATCGAGGACTATCGGAGGGCGGTCCGCGATGACCCTCGCTCCGCGCATTTCTGGATGGACTTGGCGAGCGCGTACGAGTCGTCCGGCGACGACGCGCATGCGCGCGATGCGTACGCGCGGGCCAAATCCGTCTATCCGGCTTCCGCAGAGGTCGCTTTTCACTACGGGAATTTTCTACTTCGCGAGGAGCAATACCCCCAGGCTTTCCAAGAGTTTCAGCGGGCCGTTCGCGCCGATCCAACTCTTCTGCCGCTTGCGATATCGCGCACGTGGCGGTCGAGCGAGGATGTCGACGATCTCCTCGACAAAGTGCTTCCGTCCAACACGGATGCGTATTTAGAGACCCTCGATTTCCTTTCGTCCATTCACCAGGCGCAGCCCGGCCTGGCGGTGTGGCAACGCCTGCTGGGCCTCGGAAAACCGTTCCCGCTTCCGCGCGCGTTTCCATTCTTCGAGGATCTGATTCGCGAGGACCGCGCTGGGGATGCGCGCCGGGCATGGCGCGAGGCACTCGCTGCGGCCGGCCTTCCTCATGACGAGTCTCCCAACCAAAACCTGGTGTGGAACGGAGACTTTCGGCAGGATTTCGGGAATGGTGGACTCGGCTGGCGCTGGACTCCGCTCATGGGGGTCTCGATTGAGGTTGATTCGGAGCCGGCACCGCACGGATCGCGCGCGATTCGCCTGGATTTCAACGGCGGCACCAACCTCGCTCTCGACGCGCCTTCGCAGTACGTCCCGGTCGAGCCCGACCGCGCTTACCATTTCCACGCCTACATGCGCACCGAGGGGATCACGACCGAAAGCGGAACGCGATTTTCAGTCACGGACCCGAACCACACCGGCGCGCTGAACGTGCTTACCGATAATTTCACGGGCTCGCATGCGTGGACGTCGGTGGATGCCGATCTCACAACCGGGCCTGAGACTCACTTTCTACTCGTGAGGCTCTTTCGCGACCCGAGCAGACTCTTCGAGAATAAGCTCGAAGGGGCAGTTTGGATCGCGGATGTCTCCTTGACGGGCGCGAGCGCCCGGACCGAGCAGACGCCGCGATGAAACTGCTTCGCATCGGACTCTGTCTTCTGTTCGCTTTCAGCGTGCTGGCCTTGGGCACGGTCGAGGTATGGTCTGAATCCATTTTGGAAATCGGAGCTGCGGCGCTATTTCTTTGCTGGGCAATCGTTGCCTATCGGAATTCAAGCGCGAAGGTCTATTGGAATCCTCTGGATGCGCCTCTGCTCGGGCTGTTGGGCATCGGCCTGCTACAACTGGTTTTCCACCTGACTTCATATCCATTTCTCACGCGCACAATGCTTCTGAAACTGGCGGCTTATTTTCTGGTGCTGTTTCTGACGGCGCAGGCATTTCGCGGACGCAAGGACCTGTATAAGCTCGCGTGGTTCGTGATCGCGTTCTGCTTCGCGGTATCGTTGCTCACCATCATTCAGCATTTCACTTCCGGAGCCCAGATTTACTGGCTGAGCGGTCTGAAGATAGAAGGCGAGCCATTCGGGCCGTACGTGAACCGCAACCACTTCGCTGGATTCGTGGAACTCACGTTGCCGATGGGTCTGGCGCTGATGGCGTTTCACGGCGTGCGGCGAGATCTGGTTCCACTGACGACCCTGATGACGATCGTTCCCATCAGCGCTCTCATTCTTTCCGCTTCTCGAGCGGGCATCATCGGATTTGGCCTTGAAGTCGGGGTGCTAATGCTGCTGGCGCGCAGCCGAAAGGCGTGGAAAGGGAGGAGAGCGACGGCCGCGGCGATCGTGGCGCTCGCTGCCTTAGCGATCGTCGCGTGGGTGGGAACGGGGAGGGCAATAGAGAGATTCTCGAGCTCGAGCATCCATGATGTTACCGTCAGCCGTCGCCTCTCGATGTTCCGCGGTGCGGCGCGTATTTTTCTCGACCATTCAATCACAGGCTGCGGCCTGGGGACGCTGGTGGACGTTTTTCCCGCCTATGAAAATGCTTACGACGGCAGATTGGTTGACCACGCCCACGATGACTATATCGAGGGGCTGGCCGAAACCGGGCTGCTCGGGGGACTCTGCGGCGTGATTTTTCTCTGGAGGTTGTATCGCGAGGGGCGAAAAAACTTCACGGCGGAGCAGGGACACTTCTCACGCGGGCTCCACGCGGCAGCGATCATGGCCGTCTGCGGACTGCTGCTTCACAGCTTCGTGGATTTCAACCTGCAGATTCCTGCCAACGCACTGCTTTTCCTACTGCAAGCCTACCTTGTGACATCGCCTCCGTTGCCGTCCGACGCCACCCTACCGCGCGAACAGCGCCGCGTGGAGGATCCAGAATCCGCCGGGACGAGGATACGAAATGGTGCGGTAATATGAGGCGAAAACGCGAAAGGGTTGCCTCGGCATCTTGCAATCTCCCCGTTGACACCGATGGTTCCGCTAAGCCATAGTTCCTGCGGGGTCATCTCTAGCAATGATTTTTACAGTCCGCGGGGCCTCGGACTGGCTGTGGGCGAAGCCTTTCTTGCTTTTGGCGGTGCTGGCAATCTGCACCTGGCAGACGGCTTACGGCCAGACGACCGAAGAAACCCCGCAACAGACGAACGATAAGATTCAGCAGCTCGCCACGCTCGCGCGGGCTCATCCGGTGGATTCCCCTATCGGAAGCGGCGACCTACTCCACATTGATGTCTTCGATGTTCCCGAACTGTCTCGCGAGGTTCGTGTCGGCGACGGTGGCGACATTAGCTATCCACTTGTGCCCGGAAAAATCCAAGCGTCCGGTCTGACACCGTTCGAACTGGAAGGGAAAATCGAACAGCTTCTCATCGAGAACGGACTGGTGTCGCATCCACAAGTTTCTGTATTTGTGAAGGAGCAGAATAGCCAGCCGGTTTCCGTGGTGGGAGCAGTTCAGCACACCATGGTTTACCAGGTAATACGTCCCACAACTTTGCTGGAGGTACTCTCGGCAGCGGGTGGCATCACAGACGATGCGGGAAGCGTAGTTGTGATCACGCGCCCTGCACATTCAGATGTGCCGAGAACGCAAGCGATCAGCGCCACGGACGATCCCGATAGGGACCAGCAGATCATTACCATACGATTACAGGATCTGCTGGAATCGGGGAATTCCGTCTTCAACATTCCCGTGTACGGCGGTGATGTGGTGAGCGTTCCCCATGCTGGCATCGTCTATGTACTGGGCCTCGGCGTGTCGCAGCCGGGAGGGTATGTTTTGCAGAGCCACGGGGAACAGGTCACGGTGCTGAAAGCCGTAGCCCTGGCGCATGGGTTGACCAGCTTCGCGAAGGCCGATTCCGCAGTGATCATGCGCACGAATCCCGCCACTGGGAATAAGGACCAGATTCCTGTCCACATCAAAGCCATTGAGAGTCATAAGATCGATGACGTGCCGATGAAGTCGAACGATGTACTTTACATCCCGGATAGCAAGGGATTAAAGGTGCTTGCCAGAGGCGCCGAGGCTGCCCTGGGAGTGGGCACAGGGATTGCGGTTTATCGCGCGCCGTAATCTCCGCGCCCAGATGCTTTTCATTGTGGGGTGAGCAAGTGGGTCCGATGGAAGACGCATCCAGATTCGCCATTCGCGAGCGCAAGGCCGCAGAGTCCCTTGCTGTGATCCCCGCGCCTTCCGTCCTGCCCTGGGACCAGATGCCCCGGGAACCGCATCTGCTGGATTACCTGATCATTCTTCGGAAACATCAGTGGTTGATCCTGACGTTTCTTCTCACTGTAGTGACTGTCGTAACCATCGCGTCCTTCAAGATGAAGCCCGTGTATGAGGCGGCGGCGCGGGTGGAAGTTGACAAGGAATCTCAAAATCCACTCCCCTTCCAGGACGAAAACGCATACGACGAATTCGTGGACATGGACAACTACCTCGAGACCCAGACGAAGATTCTCGAGAGCGAGACCCTAGCGTTTCAAACAATCAAATCGCTCGACCTGGGGAGATATCCCGAATTCGGCGGAGGGTCCGGCACACTAGCGTTCGGGCAAGGGGGTGCGGGCTCCAAACGGCCAGCTATTCTTGGTGCTTTTCTGGGAGGGCTCAGCGTCAAGCGCGTGCCCAACAGCCGTCTGATCGAAGTGAGATTCGAAGCCCAGGACCCACAGCTAGCGGCGCAAGTGGTGAATGTGCATTTGCAGAACTACATCGAGCAGAATTTCCGCAGCAAGTATGACGCCACGATTCAGGCGTCGAATTGGCTCTCGTCGGAGCTCGAAGAACTCCGAATCAAGGTCGAGAAGTCCGAAGACGCACGATTGGCGTACGAGCGCCAAAACCAAATCTGGCAAATTGACGAAAAACAAGACATTACGACACAGAAACTCGCCGATCTGAGTAAAGTGGTGACTGAGGCCCAAACTGGGCTCGCGGAAAAAGAGGCACTGTACCGTATGGCCCAGACAGGGAACGTGGATGCCCTACCGGCCGCCCGGGAAAACCCCGTGATCCAGGACTTGCTGAAGCGGAAATCCGAAACGGACGACGCCTACGCAGATGCGCTGAACCAGTACGGCCCCAACTATCCGAAGGTGCAGCGCCTGGCGGCGCAACAGAAAGAAGTGGCCGACGATCTAACCAATGCACAGAAGACGATGGTCGAGAGCATTCAGGAGGAATACAACACGGCCCGCAGCCATGTCGAGATCCTCCAGGAGTCACTCGACAAGCAGAAGGCGGACGCAAACGACCTGGCGGAAAAGCTCGTGCAGTATCACATCCTGCAGCACGATGCCGAGGCCAACAAGCAGCTTTACGATGGTTTGCTGCAAAAACTGAAAGAGGCCACGATTTCGGCGGGACTGCGATCGAGCAACATTCGCATTGTGGACCCGGCGCTCGTGCCTCCAGGTCCCTCGCGGCCGCAGAAGTCGAGAAACATTCTGCTCGCGTTTTTGGTTGGTCTGGTCGGAGGAATTGGCCTCGCGATCTTCCGCGAGTACCTCGACAACACGGTGAAGTCGCCGGATGACATCGAGGCGTTAACCGGTCTTCCGTCGCTGGCTGTCGTTCCTGCTCTGCCGGGCCTGAACGGCCACCACAGCCGGCTATCGTGGCCGTCTCGCGATCCGGTTGCGCAGGCTGGCACGGGCCCGCGTGTGGAATTGCTCTCCTACCTTCAGCCGAAGTCACAAATTTCCGAGGCTTTCCGGGCGTTACGGACCTCCCTCCTGCTCTCGCAGGCGGAACATCCACCCCAGGTGATTCTGGTGACGAGTGCGCTTCCACGCGAAGGGAAAACGACGGCGGCGGTGAATCTGGCCGTTACGCTGGCGCAACTGGGTGATCGCACGCTCCTGATGGATTCCGATTTGCGCAAGCCCGGGATTCGCCGCGCGATGAATCTTACGATCGGCAAAGAGCTGGGCTTGAGCTCCTATCTCGCAGGTGTTTGTACGCTCGACGAAGCGATTCTGCCACATCCCACGATCAGCAATCTTTCGGCACTGACGACGGGTCCGGTGCCGCCGAGTCCGGCGGATCTGCTGTCGTCCCATCGAATGCATGATGCAATTGAAGAAGTGAGGCGGCAGTTCAAGTTTATCGTGATTGATTCGCCTCCGATCATGGCGGCGACGGATGCAGTGATCCTTTCCGCGCTGACCGATGGAGTGCTGCTTGTGGTACGGAGCGGCGAAACTCCGAAAGAGGCTTTCACGCGCAGCCGGGATCTGCTTGCGGCGGTGAAGAGTCGCTTGCTCGGGGTCGTTCTGAACGCGGTGGATTCGAGCGCGCCCGATTATTACTATTCGTATCGTTACTACCCGTATGCGTATGGCTATGGATATGGGGAAGACATCGAGAAAACGCCGCAATTTCCCGCCGGGCCGGACGAAAAGAACAGTTCTTCGAGGTAGGAGGTAATTTTGCGTCACTTGATCACGGGCGGAGCAGGTTTTATCGGGTCTCACCTGGCGGAAGCGCTGCTAAAGCGCGGCGATGAAGTGTTCATCCTCGACGACCTTTCGACGGGCAGCGTGGAAAATATTCGCAATCTAAAGGCACACGAGCGCTTCCATTATTTTTTCGATTCGATCACCAACAAGCAGATGCTGGCCGAACTCGTGGATGAATCGGACGTTGTGTTTCATCTGGCGGCCGCGGTGGGCGTGCGCCTGATCGTCGAGAGCCCCGTGCGGACGCTGGAGACGAATGTCTATGGTACGCAACTTGTGCTCGATGCCGCATCGAAGAAGAAGAAATTGGTAGTGACGGCCTCGACGTCGGAGGTCTACGGCAAGAGCGACAAGGTGCCTTTTCATGAGGACGCCGATTTGGTGCTTGGCGCTACGACGATGAGCCGCTGGAGTTACGCGGCGTCGAAAGCGCTCGATGAATTTCTCGCGCTGTCATACTGGAAGGAACGGAAGCAGCCCGTAATCGTGGTTCGACTGTTCAACACCGTGGGTCCGAGGCAGATCGGGCGGTACGGGATGGTGCTTCCGAACTTCGTACGGCAGGCGCTGGATGGCGCGCCCATCACGATTTTTGGGACGGGCCGGCAATCGCGCTGCTTCTGCGACGTCCGCGACACGATCGAGGCCATTCTCAAATTGGTCGGAAACGAGCGCGCGATCGGCGAAGTCGTCAACGTCGGGAGCGATGAAGAGATTTCGATCGAAGCTCTGGCGCACATCGTGAAGAAGCGCACCAAGAGTGAATCGGCAATCACTTACATTCCCTACGATCAGGCGTATGAGCCCGGCTTTGAAGATATGCAGCGGCGCGTGCCTGCACTCGCCAAGCTCCAAAAGCTCACGGGCTTCCGCCCGGCGACTCCGCTCTCAGAAATCGTCGATCGTGTGGTGGCGCACTTCCAACTCAAAGGGATCGACGAGCTGGCGCCGGCGTCTACCCGGATTTCGACGGCAACCGCATCCGACTAGGAAAGTGCATGGGCGCGATGGCGTCCCGCCTTCTACTCGGGAGAAACGGACCAGCGCCGCGCAATTCAGCGCGTAGGAGCCGTTGTCCGAGCCGGTTCGCGTGCGGCGGCTCGCTCATCGTTGTCAGTTCCGTCCAGGCCACTTCTTTTCGATATGTTTGAAGGAACTATGAGCAGCATCTCAGCGACAAATCGAGTGACCCACACCGATTCGGCTCGGTTTGCGGGAGCCGCAGCACCCGCCGCGGGACAGGACCTGGAAAGGAAACGACGAAGCACGACTCTTTCAGTAATCGTCCCGGCGTTCAACGAACAATTCCTGATCGAGGCGAGCCTCGCGCGGCTCGAGGTGCTGGGTGAATCGCCGCTGCTTGAACAGATCAAGGTAATCGTCGTGGACGATGGTTCGTCGGACGGCACGGCCGATGCCATCGCGCGTTTCCGTGCGTCGCGCGATTTGCCCGGCAAATCGAAATTGTCCTGGCTGTGGCTGCGCCACGAGAAAAACAGCGGCAAGGGAGCGGCCATTCGCACCGGGCTCACGCATGTGGATACCGAGCTGGTGGTGATCCACGACGCCGATCTGGAATATCACCCGGGCGATCTACTGAAGATGGTGGAAGTGTTTTTATACGAGGACGCCGATGCGGTTTTCGGCTCGCGCTTTATGTCGGGTGGATACAAGCGCGCGCTTTTTTTTCGGCATGCGCTCGGAAACAAACTGCTGACTTTCCTGTGTGATCTGGTCTGCGATCTCAATCTCACCGATATGGAGACTTGTTACAAGATGGTGCGGGTGAAGCTGCTCAAGAGCATCCCGCTCGAGAGCTCCACGTTTGACGTTGAACCGGAACTGGCGATCAAGCTGGCCAAACGAGGTAGCCGGATCTTCGAAGTCCCGATCAATTATTCGGGTCGTACCTACGGAGAGGGCAAAAAGATTAAATGGACCGATGGCGTGCGCGCTCTGTGGGCGATACTGCACTACGCAGCCTCAGATCACATTTTCGCCGAGGACGAGAGCGGCGGCGAAATTCTCGAGCGGCTGAATCGGGCGCCGCGATTTACGCGCTGGATGGCTGACGTGATTGGGCCGTACGTTGGCGATCGCGTCCTCGAAGTCGGGGCTGGCACCGGGAACATGTCGGTTCACTTGATGCCACGGTCGGTCTACTGGGCGACCGACGTAAACTCTCACTATCTGGACTACCTCATCACGCTGCGTGCGACCAGGCCTTACATGCGCGTGGCTCACACGAATGCGATGGACGGAGAGACGTTTCCCAAGGGGCAGTCGTTCGACACCGTAGTTTGTCTCAACGTCGTCGAGCACGTCCAAGACGATCTGGGCGCGCTGCGAAACATATGGTATGCGCTGGGCGATGGCGGGTGTGCCATTATCCTGGTTCCGTGCGGGCCGGGACTCTACGACACGCTCGATGAAGTTCTCGGACATTTCCGGCGCTACACACGCGAACAGCTGGTTGGTGTTGCCGAGCAGGCCGGGTTCCGCGTCGAGCAGGTTCTGAAGTTCAACAGGGCGGGAGTACCCGCCTGGTGGCTAAACGGGCGCATCCTGCATCGAAAGACATTCGGGCTGGGACAGATACGAATATTGAATTTCTTGACGCCGGCCTTCCGCTTAGTGGACTCGTGGCTGCCGCTTCCGCCACTCTCCATCATCGCGATACTGCGGAAGGAAAACCAAGAGGGGCGTGCGAATTCGGCGGCGCCTGGGACGTCGTAGTCAATGTGGCGAAAGCCTCGAGGCCTTGCTGCAAGAGCCGGGATGCACACAGGTCGAGGAAGCGGAACCCGCTTGCGTAGGTTCACGAAATACGAAGCGCTTCTGGCGCTCCTGTTCCTGCTGACACTACCGCTCAGTAACCCCTGGGTGCGGGGCGATGGCGTGGGCTATTACGCTTTCGCGCGGTCCCTGCTGATCGAGCACCGCTTGGACTTCACGAGAGATTGGCTGGCGGCCAACACCAGTTTTCGAATGGGCCGCACGGACGAGCAAGGAAACATTGCACCGGACCAATATACCGCAACAGGACACCTGGACAACCACTTCTCGATCGGGCCGGCTATCCTGTGGTCCCCTTTTCTAATCGCTGCTCATGCGAGCGTTCTCGTCTATGACCAGCTCGGGGGACATATTCCCGCCGACGGTTTCTCCAAGCCATACAGGGTGACGATGGCCGTGGGAACGGCGCTGTACGGGTTCCTCGCACTGGTGATTTCTTTTGTACTCGCGCGAAGATACGTTGCCGAGCGCTGGGCTTTTCTTGCCACTCTCGGGATCTGGTTCGCGAGTTCGTTGCCCATATACATGTATTTCAATCCGTCGTGGTCCCACGCGCAGTCGGCATTCATGGTGGCGCTGTTTCTCTGGTATTGGATTCGCACGCGTCCGGCGCGAACGTGGGTGCAATGGATCGTTCTCGGGGCGATCGGCGGACTGATGATGGATGTTTACTACGTGAGCGGACTCCTGCTTCTGCTACCTTTGCTCGAGTCGCTTGCCGGTTTTTGGGAAGGATTGAAGGGATCGGCGAAAGAGCCAATCGGACGCCTTTTCTTGAAGGATATAGTTTTCGCCGCAGCGGTCTTCGCGGAATTCGTTCCGACGCTGATCTCAAAGAAGATCATCTATGGAAACTACTTGAACTTCGGGTACACGGAGCGCTGGTTTTGGAGATCGCCAGCATTCTTCGAGGTAGGATTTTCCGCCGACCACGGTTTTTTCAGTTGGACGCCGATATTGATTTTGGCAGTGGTAGGAATTTTCCTTTTGCGGCGACGCGACCGTTCCCTCGCTTGGCATTTGATTGCGTTCTTTGCGGCGTATCTGTACGCAATCGGCTGCTATCAAGACTGGGATGGCCTCTCTTCTTTTGGCAACAGGTTCTTCGTCCCGCTAACGTCGATATTCGTGATGGGGCTGGCGGCGTTCTTCGATTGCATGGAGCGCGCGTGGACGGGGCGGCGCGCCGCGATGGTTTCCGTGAGCGCCACGGTGATCTTGACGCTCTGGAACCTGGGCCTCATCTTTCAGTGGGGGATGCATTTGATTCCCGCGCGCGGCCCCATTTCCTGGCGCCATGCAGCGTATAACCAGTTTAAGGTTGTTCCCGTGGAGGCATCTCAGACGGTGACGAATTATCTGACGCACCGGAAGCAATTGATGGATCGCATCGAACAGGAAGATGTGAATCAACTCAAAACGAGGGGAACCGAGTGAGTAGTGTGAATGCCACGGCCGAAGCAGCCGCTCTCGCGAAGCCTCTCGTCCTTCGCATCACGCCGCCAAGCCGTTGGTGGGCGATTCCGCTCGGCGAGCTGTGGTCCTACCGCGAGCTGCTCTACTTCTTTGTATGGCGCGACATCAAGATCCGGTACAAGCAAACCGCGATCGGCGCGGCATGGGCTGTTCTGCAGCCTTTTCTCAACATGCTCGTCTTCAGTTTCTTCGGGAGACTAGCGCACATTCCATCCGACGGCCTGCCGTACCCCATCTTTTATTACAGCGCGTTGCTCCCCTGGATGTATTTTGCCGCGGCTTTGCAGAATGCGACGAACACCATCGTCGAAAATCAGCGGCTGATCACAAAGGTCTATTTTCCGCGGCTAGCCCTGCCGCTTTCGGCGGTTCTTTCCGGATTAGTCGACTTCGGCGTTTCCTTTCTAATGTTTCTTGTCATGATGGTTTACTACGGCATTCGCCCGGGTGCCGCAGTGCTGTGGCTGCCCTTGTTCCTGCTGCTAGCGATTCTGACAGCGCTTGGCGTGGGCCTGTGGCTTTCCGCGCTGAATGCAATCTATCGCGACGTGCGCTACGTGCTGCCATTCCTCGTGCAATTCTGGATGTTCGCTTCGCCAGTGGTGTATGCGAGCTCTCTGGTGCCCGTCAAATGGCGCTGGCTCTACGGGCTGAATCCAATGGCGGGCGTGATCGAAGGATTTCGATGGTCACTCACCGGACGCGGCGATCCGCCGGGGCGGATGTTTGCTGTTTCCGTGGGAGTAGTGATTGTAGTCCTGCTGAGTGGTATTGGATATTTTCAGAAAATGGAAACGACGGTAGCCGATGTGGTTTAGGTCTATTGCGGTTTAACGTTTGAGCGAAACCGTCATTCACGTCGAGGGTCTGGGCAAGCGCTATCGCGTCGGCGAGCGCGAACGATACCTTGCGCTGCGCGATGTGCTGACGTACGCGTTCACGGCGCCATTCCGGCGTCGGCAAGAACGCCGCACGCGTGATTATCTATGGGCGCTGCGCGACGTGTCGTTCGACGTGCAACAAGGCGAGGTCGTCGGCCTGATCGGGCGCAATGGCGCCGGCAAGACGACGCTGCTGAAGATCCTTTCGCGCATTACGCGCCCCACCGCGGGGTCCGCGGAGATTCATGGCCGGGTCGGCAGCCTTCTCGAGGTCGGGACCGGCTTTCATCCCGAACTGACCGGACGGGAGAACGTGTTTCTGAGTGGAGCCGTCCTCGGTATGAGGAAAGGCGAAATCGTCCGGAAGTTCGGCGAAATTGTCGATTTTGCCGGGATCGAACGCTACATCGATACTCCTCTCAAGCATTTCAGCACAGGTATGCAGATGCGGCTAGCGTTTGCCGTGGCCGCGCATCTGGAACCGGAGATCCTGTTCGTTGACGAAGTGTTGGCCGTCGGCGACATCGAGTTTCAGAAGAAGTGCCTGGGAAAAATGCAGGAGGTATCGAATAGCGGCCGCACAATCGTATTCGTCAGCCATCAGATGAATCAGATTCGCCGCCTCTGTCAACGCGTGCTCTGGCTCGAAGCGGGATTGATTCACAAGGCCGGCCCGAGCGGCCTGATCCTCGGAGAATATGAAGCCGCATCCATCTCCGGGCAGTCCGGAGCCGACGAGCGATCGAACGGCAACGAGGAGAAAACACGGTTCCTGAAATGGCACATACAGGGAGCGCCACCGGACGGTCCGAGTATCTTGACGACCTTGGGCACGGTCCAAGTGGGGTTTACGATCGAAGTTGCTTCGGGAATTCAGTGCGGCCATCATGGGATTGCGCTGTTCAACAGCGAACGACAGCTCATGTGGGCGTGGGCGACGGAACGTGTGAAGCTTGAGCGCGGAATCCACGAGCTCACATATACATTTCCGGGGCTGCCGCTTCGACCAGGCGCCTATTCTTGGCAGGTGAGCCTGTGGGAAGACGGGAGGCTTTTGGATCTCTGGGATTGCACACCGGACATGATCATTGCGACGGAGGTCCACCAGCATCCGCAGGATCAGTGGAATGGCGTGCTCAATGTGCCGTGCGAACTCGCGATTGGTAGGAGTAAAGGGAAATGAGCGACGGCTTCGCATTCGACCAGCCCCATTACGTGGCCCTAAACAAAGTTCGAGAGGCCGCGCTCCGTCCGCTCGTCGCTTCGCTCCAGAAAAACACGGAATTTCGGACGGTTGTGGATGTTGCCTGCGGGCTCGGGTATTTTTCCGCTGTCATGGAGGATCTGGGTTTCGACGTGCTAGCTGTTGATGGCAGAGCTCAGAACGTCGAGGAAGCGAGACGCCGCTATCGCGAGATTCGATTCGAAGTGGCCGACGCAGAAGATCCGAGCATCCGTGCCCTCGGCCAGTTCGACCTCGTGTTATGCCTGGGACTTTTGTATCATCTCGAAAATCCATTTATCGCAATCCGCAATCTTTACGCGATGACGCAAAAGGTCGCGGTTCTCGAGGGCATGTGTTTCCCTGACGAGCGGCCCATTCTTGCCATCAGAGATGAAGGGCCAACGGAAGACCAGGGCTTGCGCCACGTGGCCCTCTATCCGAGCGAGAATGCCGTAATAAAGCTTCTCTATCGCGCTGGTTTTCGATACGTGTATCGGTTGAGGGCGAAGCCGGCTCATCCCGACTACGTGAGTTCTTCGACCCGGCATTTCTTGCGGACGTTTCTCGTGTCAAGCCGGATCCCACTCTCAAGCGAATTCCTTCGATTGTCTGTCGAGCCAACTACGACAGTGAATCCGTGGGCGATTGGGGGCCGATCCGCGCGCATGCTCCGGTTTTTGCGTAAGCCGTGGAAGGAAAAGACTGCAGCCCTTTGCTACAGGTGGGTAAAGCGGTTTCCGGCGATACCAGTGCCGGTACTTCTACCATTTGGCGGGTGGTGGCTCGCGCGAAACGATTTTGTCGGAGCCGCTCTATTCAATGGTGGATTTGAGAACACCGAACGGTCCTTTGTGGAACGCTTCCTTCGCCCCGGGATGACATTTTTAGACATCGGCGCGCATCACGGTTTTTACACCCTGTTGGCCTCTCGGAAGGTGGGTCCGGGAGGCAGAGTTCTGGCTGTTGAGGCATCGCCCCGCGAAAGAGCAAGGCTTCACGTGCACCTTCGAATTAATGGCTGCAAGAACGTTGAGGTTGACGGTCGCGCGATCGGAGAAACCGAGGGGGATGCGGAGTTGTATCTTGTGCAGGGGAGTCAGAACGGCTGCAACAGTCTGCGAAAGCCTGAAGTAGAGGAACCAACTCAGGTCATCCCGGTGCGAGTGGAACGCTTGGACAATGTGCTTCGAGACCATCAAGTTGCCAAAGTCGATTTTATGAAACTCGACGTGGAGGGAGCGGAGTTGTCAGTCTTGAAGGGTGCATCACAACTGCTCCACAGTTATCCGCGACCGATCATTCTTGTTGAGGTGTATACGATTCGCACTCAGCCTTGGGGATATCCCGCGCGCGATATCATTCGATATTTGGCGAATGCCCATTATCATTGGTTCCGGCCCCTTTCGGATGGCGGTTTGGAAGCGCTCGACGTGCAGCAAAACGAATACGACGGGAACTTTATTGCGATTCCGGAAGAGCAGCTTGCTTCCCTTGGCCTGTGATCGGACGAAAGTGTTGCAAATCCAAGAGGTAAACTGTAATGGCGACCTGGAAAGTGTTGGTCACTGGCAGCAGCGGGCTGATTGGCTCCGAAGCCGTGCAGTATTTTGATCGCCAGGGTCACCAGGTGGTCGGCGTTGATAACAATATGCGTCGCGTGTTTTTCGGTCCTGCTGGAGACACATCATGGAATCTGGAGCGCCTCAGGAAATCCACACTTCGATTCGAGCATCGCAATCTGGACATTCGAGACCGCGGGGGAATCTTTGCCCTACTAAAAGAGTTTCGTTTCGACGCCATCCTTCACTGTGCGGCCCAGCCGTCTCACGATAAAGCGAAGGGAATTCCGCTAGTGGATTTTGAGGTCAATGCACTCGGTACCGCAAATCTTCTCGAAGGATTGCGTCAGTTCTGTCCCGAGGCTCGGATGGTGTTTCTGAGCTCTAACAAGGTATATGGCGACGCTCCGAACGATAAAGCGCTGAAGGAATTGCCCAACCGTTACGATTATGCCGATCCTGCCGATTGGGAAGGGATCAGCGAAGAGTGCCGCATAGATCGCACGACGCATTCGATTTTCGGCGCCTCGAAAGTTGCGGCTGATGTTCTGGCGCAGGAGTACGGTCGATACTTTGGACTAAACGTTGGAGTGTTTCGTGGTGGTTGCCTCACGGGTCCTCATCATTCGGGGGTGGAGTTACACGGGTTCTTGTCATACTTGGTGAAGGTGGCTCTCGCCGGAGAGACGTATACAGTTTTCGGCTACAAAGGAAAACAGGTGCGCGACAATATTCACAGCTTCGATGTCGTCCGAGCCGGCGAGGAGTTTTTCCGCGCCCCCCGGCCCGGAGAGGTTTACAACATTGGCGGCGGCCGGGAGAACAGCGTTTCGATCCTGGAGGTGTTTGACCACATTCAGGAGATCACGGGGAAATCAGTGCGGTGGCAATACCGCGATGAGCCGCGCAAGGGCGACCACATCTGTTACATCAGCGACCTTCGAAAGTTGCGCGCCCATTTTCCCGAGTGGGAGCTGACCTATAGTCTGGAAAGAATTCTTCAGGAGATACTACAAGCCGAGCAGAAGCGCGTCGTGTCTCCACGGGGAGTTTAGCAAGCGATCAACACAACACTCTCCTTTCAGCGTCTAATTCGTTCATAGACAACCTCGAAGTAGGTCCCGATGCTAGGTGTGTGAATAATGGGATGGCGACTGCGCTCACGGAAGCCGTTTGACGACATAAAGCCCGAGAGTTCATCAATTTGGCAGCAGTCCTTGTATGACTCGAAGTCGGGAACCTCGACCTTCACGAACTTGAAGTGCGAAAGAAGGTTTACTGCCCCCTTTAGAATTTTCAACTCCGAGCCCTGCGTATCAAGAACCATGGCGTCAAACGACCGGATGTCGAGTTGTTCTGATGCGAGAATTGAGCTCAAGGTCATGCTTCTGACAGTTATGGCGCCCTTGTAAGCTATTTGGGGGTACATCTCCGTATGTTTAGCAAGACCGAATATCGATGAAGAGGCGCCATCGTTGTCCGCAATGTGAAGCTGATATTCCCTCCCATCGTCATCTGCAACCAAATATTTGTACGCGCGCTGCTTTGGAAATACAGAGATGTTAAGCCGTAGCGCCTCGAACACCTCAGGAATTGGTTCGATCCACATGACGGACAGGCCAAACGCCGCATAGAGTTCGCGCTCTTGCCCTGCATTCGCGCCAATGTGGATGATCCCATGGGTCTCCCAGAGGTACGTATGTTCCGCCTGCAAGCCGACTCGCAGACGCGTGTATAGCTTTTTGCCCAACATGTTGCGGACTACGTTCCCGATGAGGGTTCGTGCAGACATTTCACGTTCCAATGTCGCCGAGCAGGCCCAGAAAGGCTGGCGCAATACGGCTCCCGTCGTGATTTTTCTTGGCCGCTACGAGTGCCTTGGCGGAAAGTTCTCGTCTCAACGACGGATCGTTCTTGAGGTTGTGCAGGGCGTCTCGAAGCGCCGTCTCGTCGGGTTCGTCAACGACAAGTCCGCATTCATGCTCGCGGCAATATCGCGCCACCGTCGAGGAAGCTGGACCGTGAGCTAGGATCGGGAGGCCGGCCGCCAGGTACTCGGCGATCTTGCTCGGGAGCGATGTTTCGACGATGTGGCGCATGTCAGGCTCGAACGAAAGGGGCAGAAACGCGGCATCCGCTTCGGCGAGAGCACTTGCGACGTCGTCGTGTGGCACCTCACTCCGTCGGACACTCCTGCCGGATAGTCCCATTTTGTCTAGCGCAGCAGCAGGCGATGACGTATACAGCGTCAGTCTCATGCTTTTCGGTGCGCTGCCGTTGCGGGTGGCTTCCTGGTCCACGACGCGGACCAAGCGGCGCACGGCATCCACCTGCGCACTATAGATTGATCCCGTGAACACAATGTGAAACGTATCGTCCGCCCGGACTGGTCCCCTCGCGCTCTTTTTCCCGAAACTATCGATATCCACGAGTGGAAGCAGAGGCAGGCACTTGACGCCGTAGGCTCGTCCGAAATAATCACACATGCCGTCGCTGACACCCCATGTGCGTTTGCAGGCGCGCACGATGCGAGGCATCAGCAGGGCGTATGCGGCTGGCTGAAAGCCACCGAAGCGACGGCTGCCGGCTGGGTCATCCATGATGTACATGTAAATCGGCCGGCCCGTAATCTTGTGGATGAAGTAGGCCGCGATCGTGAAATGGTCCCACGGCACCGTGAAAATCGCTTCGATCTTCTCCTTGCGCACGAGCCGCAATCCGCGCCAAACAGTCCACGGGATCAACATGTAGTTCAAAACCACTCCGAGTTTGTCGATCCATCGGTGGTGGATTTGAATCTCCGGCACAGATACCTGCCGTTCCGGCGATGGGATAGGATCAAACGACGCAACAGTTCCTTTGTTCCGTGTGCTCGTCAAGGCCCAGAGCCGATCCGAGGGATAGCCGGCAAACAAGCGGCGCATCAAAATCCCTGCACCAGTGTTGTTGGAAGGAAGCCAGCTCCAAACGATGAGCATCCGAGGTGCGTTATACACAGGCTCGCTCAGCACGTGCCTCCTTCAAGAGAAGGGTTATTGTGCACTGGCGGCGCCCCGCGAACAACGGCCTGCTGCCGACGCATTAAGCGAAGGCATTCCAGCGGGATGTGTGATCAACTGTCTAAGCCTATAAGCGAGGGACGCGGGACGCCTTCTTTTCTTTCATGGGTTGGTTTAATCTAGCGGCGTGACTTCCAACGCTGCCATTGCTCCTCGACGGAATTCGCTCATGAAATCCTTTTTCGAAACCAGAGGACAAAATGCGGCCGTCTCTTCGCGACTCTACCTTAACAGGTTGGTTTATGGCTTTATCCGCAGCACATTTAAGACGCCGGAAAAAGGCTGGATTCAGAGCCGTTGGTATTGGTTTCATTTTCCTTTGTCATTGCGCGGTTATATTTTGTGGAGTTCGCCCCTCCAAGCATGGTTCTCCGCTGAGGATGAGACGGCCGTTGAGTACATGCTCCACCTTCAGAGCTATGAGCCGGTCCAATGGGTTCAGCCTCGTGAAGGGGAGGTCTTCATAGATGTTGGCGGATATATCGGCTCTTATTCCATGCTTGCATCGCGAGCCGTCGGGCCCGCCGGTCGCGTGGTGATTCTTGAGCCGGAACCGAATAACCGGCGGCAACTGGAGCGCAATCTGCTTCTGAATGGCATCGCGAACTGCAAGATCGTGCCGCAAGCCGCTTGGTCCGGGAATGGGTCTGTCGGCTGGCACCAAGACAACGAGCCAGTGTGGCACAGAGTAGCAGAGGGGCAGAATAATCGGGTGGTCGACGCCGTGCGCATCGACGAACTGGTGAGCCGCTTTTCTCTCTCTCGAGTTGATTGGATCAAGATGGACATCGAAGGTGCGGAGGTGGATGCGCTCAAGGGTGCCGAAATCACTTTGCGCCGTTTTCACCCGCAGCTGTTCATTGAAGTTCATGAGACTTTGAAGCCGATCACCGAATTTCTCTCCCAAGCCGGCTATTCGATCGTGAACGCTTCGTTTGACGTACCGCCCGAGCGTCACGGCTGGATCCTCGCTCGAGCGTCTTATGGATCGTTCTGATTGACCGAATTCAAGATCAGGACTCGACGATCTCATTTGCGCTTCATATTGGAAGACAGCTCGCTGGGGCCTGAACGCATTTGAAAACCAATTCGACGATAATCGCTACCCACGGTCCCCTCCGCGTTTCTGTCATCATCCCCACATACCTTCGGCCGAGAATGCTTTTGAAGTGCATGGAATCGATTCTGCGAGGATCGCGCCGGCCGGATGAGATCGTCGTTGTCGGTCGGCAGGGTGATAAGGGGACCGAGGAAGCGGTCGCGGAAATCGAAATGGCGCCACACGCGGGTGTGAACATTCGTTCGGCGTGGGTCGCTGTGCCGGGGCACATTCCGCCAGTTGAGACGGGCGCTCGATCTGCGTCAAGCGAGTTGGTTGCAATTGTTGATGATGACGTGACCGTGATTCCCGAGTGGCTTTCGTCGCTCGCTCCACATTTTGCCGATCCAGAGGTCGGCGTTGTCGGAGGGCGCGTGCTCGTGCCTGGCGCGCCTCTGCCAAGGCTGAAGGGCAGGCCGGGGAGCGTTTCATGGTACGGAAGGAACTGGGCTAACTTGGGCAGCGTCGGCGGAGAGACTGCGTTCCAAGTGGATTCTGTGATGGAGGGGAACAGCATTTGGCGGCGCGAGCTTCTGGCTTCGCTCGAGTTTGATCCGGTCTTGAACTTCGACGACGCCTCCATGTATGGGCTGGACCTTTGCCTGCAAGCCAAGCGGCGCGGGTTCCGGGTAGTGTACGAACCGCGGGCATTGGTCTTCCACCATATAGCATTGCGGTCGCCTGAGCTCGATCGTCAGAAACGCGGCCCCCGGCTTTTCAGCTTCTGCCGCAACTATACATACATCGTTCTTAAGAGATTTTCAGTCTGGCGCCGGCTTGTTTTTCTTGCTTGGTGGTTTCTTATTGGCGAGCGTGGGGCCTGGGGGCTAGGCTCATTGTTGGTCGACGTGCTACAGGACGGATCGCAAAAAGAGCGACACGCCGTATACGCTTTGCGAGGAAAATTGGAAGGCGTCCACTTATGGCTTCGGTTGCGAAAATGACTTTAGTGCTTCCTGCCGAACCAGCCCAAACGAGTTCTATCCCTCGGCTTCGCGTCCTGATCGTGTGCTCTCATCCCGTTCAGTATGCGACACCCATATTCCAGGTTCTTGCAAAAGACTCGAGGGTGGATGTCCAGGTCGCCTACTGCAGCATGCAGGGAGCCGAGCCTGCGGTTGATCCGGGTTTCGGCGTCGAGGTGAGATGGGACATACCTCTTCTGAGCGGCTACTCGTGGCAGCATGTCCCAAATCATTCGTGGAGTCCCCGGCTCGACACGTTCTTCGGTCTCTTCAATCTTGGAATCTGGCGACTGATCTCCCGGGGTAAGTTTGACGCTGTCGTCGTGCATACGGGCTATGTTTGCGCAACATTCTGGATCGCAGCGGTAGCTGCCAAGTGGAAACGGGCGCGATTTCTCTTCGGGACCGACGCTCACGATTTGTCGCCACGCGACGCTAAGAAATGGAAAGTCTGGATTAAGAGGCGGCTTTGGCCGTGCCTATTCAGGCTTGCCGATAGCGTGCTGGTTGTATCGAGCGGAGGTGTTGCCTTGATGCGTTCGTTGAGAATTCCCGAGGATCGCATCACCTTGGTTCCTTTTTGCGTGGACAATGGATGGTGGATTGAAAATTCGGATCGAGTGGGTCGAGCGGCGGTACGTGCCCGATGGAAAGTGCCCGAAAACGCGACCGTTGTTCTGTTCTGCGCGAAGCTTCAGCCTTGGAAGCGGCCCCAGGATCTTCTGCGAGCATTCGCACAAGTCTCCGGACCCAACACGCACCTAGTATTCGCAGGCGATGGGGCGTTGCGCTCTACGCTTGAGTCTGAGGCGAAGACTTTGGGTGTCGACAGCAGAGTCCTCTTTCTCGGCTTCGCAAATCAGTCGGTCCTACCCGAGGTGTACACCGCATCGGATCTTTTTGTTCTCCCCTCCGAGTACGAACCATTTGGACTCGTAGTCAATGAGGCGATGCTGTGCCAGCGCCCGGTGATTGTGAGCGATCGAGTGGGGGCGCGCTTTGATCTCGTCCGGGAAGGTGAAACCGGTTACATTTTTCCGTGTGGAGATGTGGACGCGCTGGCCAGAATACTGCAACGCGCGCTCAGCGATCCCCCGCTTCTGCATCGGATGGGAGCGGCAGCCCGCGAGCAGATGGCCGGCTGGTCGCACGTGGACTATGCACGCGCACTGGTGAACGCAATTTGCAAGATTCCCGGTACTCGCGGCGATGCGAGAATCACGGCGATCGTGTGACCGATATCGCCGGCCTAAAATAGTCGGGTTAGAACGGTAGTGGAGATCTGCGTGCGTCCGGCTATCGTCGGTATCCAGCGGATCAGCGAGACTGCAATGAATGGACCCATCGGTCCAATCGAACCAAGGCAATTGCGCGCCCTGACGCCGGCTGCTTCCGCGCATCTGGATCTGATTCGCGGAATCGCGGCGTGGGCGGTGATGTGGGAGCATGCCCGCGCTCTTTTCTTCGTGAGTTATCAGCGACTGCAGAATCCAACTCCAGCCGTAAAGTTGATCTATTTTTTCACCGGATTCGGACACGCCGCCGTAATGATTTTCTTCGTCCTGAGCGGATTCCTCATATCCTCGACGATTCTCGGCAGGCGGGCGTCCGGAATTTGGTCGTGGCGCGATTACGCGATTGACCGATCGTCGCGGCTGTATGTCGTGTTGATTCCAGGATTGCTCTTCGGATTGCTTTGGGATAAGGTCGGAAGCTCTCTCTTTAATTCCACGGGGATTTATTCACAGGTGTTGGACGGTTTCGGACTTGTCATCGTCCGGCATCAGCTGACACTTGGTAACTTTGTCGGAAATCTATTTTATCTCCAAACCATTCTTTGCCCTCAGTTTGGTTCGAACGCACCTCTGTGGAGTTTGGCGAACGAATTTTGGTACTACGTTTTGTTTCCAGTGGCACTGGCTTCGGGGATAGCTTGGGCGAAAAAATCCGTGCGATCCGGCGCGCTACTTACATGTCTGAGTCTCGCCGTTGCCATTTTCGTGGGGAGGGAGATTCTGCTGGGATTCTTGGTGTGGCTGACTGGAACCACTTTGGTAGTCGCATACTCCAAGTGGCTGTTTTCAGAAAAACGCCGGCTTGTTCTCTACCTTGGACTTTCTTCGTTCGTGCTAATTGTTCTTCTTACACTCGCACGTATTAGGGAGTCACCATGGATCAGCAGCGACTTTGCGATCGGGTTTGCTTTCAGCGCTTTCTTGTTCGGTGTCCTCCAACTGAATATCGGGACGAGGAGTCGCAGTTACTTGCGAACCGCACATTTTCTGTCTGGCTTCTCCTACAGCCTGTATGTACTGCACTTTCCCTTTCTGCTTTTCCTTTGCGCGTGGCTGGTACCGGCGCAGAAGTGGCAGCCTGATCCAACACACCTTGTGTACGGTGTCGCACTTGGTGCGGTGGCCCTTGTCTTTGCGTGGCTTGTCTCGAAGTTTACCGAGGACAAAACCCGCGTTGCGCGTCAGTGGATGAGAAACGTCATCCCAACCCTCGACAGCCGCACCGGCTGAGCCTCGACGTGCTACGAGGCCTCTGGAACACTTCTCTGATATAGAATACTTTCGTGCTCGCAGAGCCGCGAAATCGATCCAATGTCTTCAGAGTCAAGGTGACCAGAAATTGCTGAGCTGGCGCATCCCCGCGATAAGGAACCAGGCTTTGATCGGCATGAGTCTGTTTGTGCTCGCGCTTTGGCTAGCCTGGGAAGTTGGCGGTAAGATTGTCGCTGACGACATACGGTCCATCCTTCTCGCCATCATGGTATTTGCCGGGTGCGTTGTGGTGGGCGCGGCACTGCGCAACTGGCGAACGGGTTTCTATCTTTTTTTCGTCTGGATGTTGTTCGAAGACCTTGTCCGGAAATACATGGGCAACAGTCTCGAGCTTTTCTTCGGCAAGGATATCTTGCTGGCATTCGTGTATCTCGCGCTCTTGCTTGAAATTCGGAAGGGCCGTGAAAAGACCTTCCGGCCGCCATTCCTTGTATTTCTCAGCCTGTTTGTTTGGCTCGGGGTGGCGCAAGTGTTTAACCAGAATTCGCCCAGCATCTTTTATGGCCTGCTCGGATTTAAGGTCTATTTTTATTACATACCCCTGCTGTTCGTCGGGTACGCGCTCATCCGCAATGACGCCGATTTGCGAAAATTCCTGGTGGTTAGTGCGATATTGGCGGGCGTGATCTCCATATTGGGAATCGTTCAGGCGATCTTGGGCAACAGTTTCTTGAATCCGGCGGTCTTGGCTCCAGAGTTGCAGGATCTGGGAGATCTTCACAAAGTTGCCCCCTTGTCCAACAGGGCCTTTTATCTTCCGACTTCAGTGTTTGTAAGTTCAGGCCGTTTCGCCGAATACGTAGCTTGGATGCTCATCCTTACTGTGGGCACGGCTGCTTATTTCTTGCTTCAAGCTCCGGCCCCGCGCTATCGGAAACTTGTATTCGCCGTGACCGGCCTGCTGGTAGCGGCAACCGTGCTCAGCGGCTCTCGGAGTGCAATAGTCAGCGTGGCCATGAGCGCCCTCGTGCTTCCTGCTGTATTTCTCTGGGGTGCGCCCTGGCGTTGGCGACAAGCCGATCGGCTGTTTCGAGCGATCCGCCGTTCTTTAATTGGTGCGGCGCTTGCCTTAGGCGTACTGCTGCTGATATTCCCCGAAGAAGCGGGTTCACGCATTGAATACTACGCCGAGACCCTCAATCCCAGTGGATCAAACTACCAACTTGGTACCAGAACTTGGGATTACCCCATCGATAACTTCCTGTACGCATTCGAACAACCCAACTGGGTGTTCGGAAACGGTATCGGCACGGCTTCCCTTGGCAAACAGTACGTAGCCAAGGTCGTCGGAGTGCGACCACTCGATATAGGCGTCGAAGAAGGCCACGGCGCTTTGATCGTTGAGATGGGGATTGTCGCCCCGTTTCTCTGGATTCTGTGGACAGGCTCGGTGTTGTACTATTCTTGGAAAGCTGCCCGGCGCGTGCGCGAGACGCGCCTGTTTCCAATCGCGTTTGCGATTGTGTGGTATGCGTTCATGCTTCTCTACGTCTATATGTTTTCAGGGATAATGGCATACGAAAATTACGTCTCCAACGCCTATTTGTGGTTGCTCCTCGGGATCCTCTTCCGGTTGCCGGACCTCTTGGTGAACTCGCCAACGGCAGCTCCGATGTCTTCCAATGGGCCGCGCCGACGTGGATCCCAATTTTGAGAGCGCGCCTGCAGGGTCATAAGTCCTCGGTGGACACTGCGTGGGTGCCGTACCGGCACACGGCCTGGAGGTTTGGCGAGTGCGAAATACTCCTATCGGGGTGGAACGCATGAATGCGGACGCGCCCAGGCCGCGCCTAGCAGCTGTGTCGCCCTTTCTCGACAAAGAGCACGGCACGGAGCGCATGGTCGTGGAGTGGATTACACACTTGGCGGACGAGTTTGAAATTCACGTCTACAGCCAGAGCGTGGACGACATTGACCTTTCAAGGTTTACGTGGCACCGCATTCCCAAGTTGGGCGGGCCGCACATTGTCAATTATCTCTGGTGGTTTGTGGCAAACTGGTTTTTTCGGTTCTGGGACAGTTTACAAGGTCTCAAATATGATTTGGTCTTTAGTCCAGGGATCAATTGCTTCGATGCCGATGCGGTTTCGGTGCACATCGTCTTCGCGGAATTTGTTCGGCGCGTCCGGCCGGACCTGAAGTTCTTCCACAACTCGATCGGCTTTTGGCCGCGGCTCGTCCACCGCAGGCTTTATTATCGGCTGGCAATATTCCTCGAGGGCATCGTCTTCCGAAATCCCCGAATTCAATTGATCTTGACTGCTCCACAGACTGCCGGAGAGCTCAAGCGGTTCTACGGCCGCGAAGGCGGGCTTCCCGTGATATCGGCAGCATTCGATAGCTCCACCTTCAATCCGGAGCGCCGCTCGTCTCTGCGGGACGGCGCCCGCCTGGCCCTGGCGATCCCGCAGGACCATTTTGCGACTCTCCTGGTGGGAAATGATTGGCGTAAGAAGGGCCTTCCGGCGTTGTTGGATGCGATGCGGGATTTGTCTGACCTGCCCGTGGATATGTTCGTCGTGGGCGAGGATGATCCCGGACCCTATCGAGCTTTGATCCGCGAGAGAAATATTCAAAAACAGGTGCACTTTCTGCCGCCGCGCAAGGATGTCGAGTTCTACTATGCCGCTGCGGATGCGTACGTCGGCCCGTCCCTCGAAGACACTTTTGCCCTCCCCGTCGCTGAGGCGATGGCCTGTGGCCTGCCTGTTATCGTTTCTGCCAGGGCCGGCGCATCCGCGCTGATTACGGATGGGGCGGATGGACTGATTCTCAATGATCCGACCGATTCAGAGTCGCTTGCGGCAATGATCCGCCGTCTCTGCCTGGACTCCGAACTCTGCAGCCGCCTCGGCGCCAACGCAGCGGTTACCACCCGGCCCTACACCTGGGAACGCAGTAGCCGCGAGCTGGCCACGATCTTCGAAGGTATTTTGCGAAAAAAGGCGCGGCCCACGGCGCAAACGGCTGAACAAAAGTCATGAAACCGCGCGGTAGTTAACGCAGGAACTATGACGGAAAACCAACTGACCAAACGCAAGGTTCTGGTTTTGGCGCCATCGTTGAAGTCTCTAGGGGGCATACAGAACTACACTCGTACACTAGTTGAAGCGCTTCAAGCTGTTCTGGGGAGCGACCGTGTTCGGATGGTCGCGGTGCCCGGAGACGCCGAAGTGAAGGCTGATGGGAGTCTGGCCCTACGGCTGTCCGTGAAGGTTCGCTTTCTTTTCTCAGCGATCGCGGCGGCGCTCTCTTGGTCTCCGGACTTGATCATTTGCGCGCATGTTGGATTGACACCGGTCGCCCGCCTCATCGAGAAGCTTACGGGGGTTCGCTTCTGGGTGGTCCTGTATGGCATCGAGGCATGGGGAGACCTGTCGCCGGTGAAGCGGAACGCGCTGCGAGCCGCACAGTGCTACGTAGCGATCACGCGTTTTACACTCGATGCAACGATTGCGCGGCATGATCTTGAGAGGCACCGCGAATTGATCCTCCCTCCAACATTGCCGACAAGACGATCAACATTGCCGGAACCGGAGCATCTAGCATCGAAAGGCCCGATGCCTCCGATGGTGCTTACCGTTGGTCGCATCGCTGCTTCCGAACGATACAAAGGCCACGACGTTATGCTCGATGCCTGGCCGGCCGTCCTCCGCAAGGTGCCAGATGCTGTATATTGGATCGTCGGCGGCGGCGACGACCGCCGCAGGCTTGAGTCGCGGGCGCACGAGTTGGGCATCGCTGATTCGGTGCACTTCGCAGGTGCTGTTTCTACTGAAGAGCTTGACGCCTGTTATGATCGTTGCTGCGTTTTTGCAATGCCGGCGCGGACGGAACTAGATACGCGCGTGCCGCGCGGGGAAGGCTTCGGCATTGTTTTCTTGGAGGCTATGGCTCATGGCAAGCCTGTAGTCGGGCCCTACGTAGGGGCACCTGTTGAATTTATCCGCTCGGGCGAGCACGGTCTGCTCGTGAACCCGACAGACACACGCGAAGTCGCCGAGGCATTAATAGAATTGCTCAAAGACCCGGAACGTTCGCGCCACATGGGTGACGCGGGTAGGAAATGGGTGGCGCACGAATTCAGCTTTGATAGATTTTGCGAACGCCTGCGCGGCGCATTGTAGGGACTGTCGGCCAAACAAGGGCGGAGGGAACGAAAGGTATGCGAATTCTCGTGACTGGATCGACCGGATTCGTTGGCAGCCGCTTGCTTGAACGTCTCGCGGAGATCGGCGGACACGATCTCTACTCGTTACAACGGTATGTGACCGGCCGTTACATCCTGAGCGCCGATCATGGCGTGAAAGTGATCTTTTGCGATTTGCGCGACCAGTTCGCCGTCAAGTGTGCGATCCGTGAACTGCAGCCCGAAGTGGTGTTCCACTTGGCCTCTATCAGTCCCGTAGCATATAGCTACGACCATCCCAACGAAGTTCTGGATACGAATCTAGCGGGCACAGTGAATCTCGCCGAGTGCTGCTTGCGTGAAGTGCCGCACTTTAAGCACTTCCTGTTTGCTTCGACCTCCGAGACTTTCGGCAACGGCCCGCTACCTAAGACGGAAGAAACTCCCCAAGCGCCGAATAGCCCTTACTCCGTGAGCAAGCACGCCGCGGAAAAATACGTGCTCTATATGTGGGAAGCCTATAAATTCCCGATGACCATCCTCCGACCTTTCAATACTTACGGCCGTCGTGACAATACGCACTTTCTTGTCGAGCGCATGCTCGTCCAAATGCTGCGGGGCGAAGTCGTCAAGCTTGGTGACCCGACGCCGGAACGCGATCTGCTCTATATAGACGACCACGTGGAGGCCTATCTGACTTGTTTTGTATTTCCCCACTTGAGCATCGGTCAGGTATTTAACTTTTGTACGGGCGAGAAATTGGCAGTGCGGGCGCTCGTGGATAGGTTGTGCGCGATCACTGGTTTCCGGGGGCAAGTCTTGTGGGACACGATTCCCCGCCGGCCGCTCGATATTCACGTCCTGTACGGTCATGCTACAAAAGCGAAATCCGTGCTCGGCTGGGAGGCCAAGGTGAGTCTGGACGAAGGCCTTCGGCGCACTGCCGATTTCTGGCGGAAGAAACTTGCAGGTTTCGAGCGGGCTTCACGGGCTAGCACGATTTAGCGTTCGCCGTGGCCGGCGAGCCTTCGTCGATTGGCAAACGTTGAGAAATCGCAGACAATGGGCGCCGTGCCATCGGGCTTAGAACTCTGAGACTTACGTGCTGCGCGATGAACCACCGCACTCTATGGACCAGGCCCATTTCGAATGGACTCCGGATTTTTGGCAGGGTTGGCGTGAATCGAGCAACCCCTATCGTCAGTATAAGTCAGAGCGAGACCGCCGGTTGGTTTTGAAATCTCTCGGCCTTCGCGATCACGATCGCGTTCTCGAGGTCGGTTGCGGATATGGTTGGATCTCTAAATCCTTGTGGGACGCCGCGGATATTCAGTGGACGGGAGTGGACCTCTCGGCGGAAATGGTCAGTCGCCTGCGCGCAGCCCATCCCAAATACGGAGCTCGCACGCTGGTCGTTGATGCCCGCAGGCTGCCGTTCGAGGACGGCGGCTTCGACAAGGTTCTCTGCACCGGCGTCCTGATGCATATCGCCGAGAACAAACTCGCGGTCCGAGAACTCTTGCGCGTGCTTCGGCCCGGCGGCCGATTGGTTTGCAGCATCAATAACGCCTTATCTCCATTTTCGATCCCCGTTCGGTTGTGGAATTCCCGGAAAAGGGGTTTCGTTCAGGAGTTTCAATTTCCCAAATCGTTTCGCCAGTTACTTTGCGACGAAGGCCTGGAAGTGAATGGGATGGCCGGTGATGGCATCATTGCCACCGTTCCCGTATCTATCGGCAGATTGAACCTTCCTCCGATAAGTCTTAGTTCATATGTTTGTAGGTGCGACGAACGCGCTACCAATCTGTTTCCCTGGCTGGCCTATGAAGTATGGTTTCATGGCGTGAAGGCGGCCTCGCTGTGCGCGTCTTAAAAGTGGTGCAGGCTTATTACCCCTTTCAGGAAATGGGGGGTCCCGTAGTCAAGGTGCGCGCTCTAGCGAGAGGGCTCGTCCAGCTCGGCCACTATGTAACTGTCCTGACGGCGGATCTTGGGCTACGGAAGCGCAGCGGACAAAGCATAAAGGTCGAGCGCTGCAAGTGGGGCTGGCGATCGGAACAGGATGGAGTCGAAGCCATCTATCTCTCTACTTTCGGCCGCTATCGCGCTCTCACGATTAATCCCCATGTGATAGGATTCTGCCGAGCTTCTCTCATGAGTTTCGATCTCGTCCATTTTTACGGCTTGTACGATTTGCTGGGCCCCACGGTCAGTTCATCTTGTAGGCGCCTGGGAATTCCTTACATTATTGAGCCGATGGGAATGTTTCGCCCGATCGTTCGCAACATACGGTTGAAGCGGACGTATCAGAGACTGCTGGGGAAACCATTCATCGGCGGAGCGCGATTTTTGATAGCGACTTCCCACCAGGAGAGGCAAGAGTTGATCGACGGCGCAATCCCGGTTTCTCGGATTGCCGTCCGGCGGAACGGCATCGAAATTCCTGCAAAACTGCCCCAACGAGGAGAATTTCGCCGCCAGTGGGATATTCGGCCGGACGCGAAGGTCGTTCTCTTCCTGGGTCGGTTGGTATCGAAAAAAGGCCCTGACCTTCTGATCGAGGCGTTTGCGCGATGGCGAGAGAAGTCCAGCTATGGTAGGGACTCTGTTCTGATTCTCGTCGGCCCTGAGGAAGGCGATGGTTTCGTTCCTCGGCTTAAGAAGATGGCCAATCAACTCAGATTGGGCGAGAGCATTCGTTTTATCGGGCCGCTGTATGATGACGCCAAATGGAAGGCCTATCGTGATGCGGATGTCTTCGTCCTGCCATCGGTAAACGAAAATTTTGGCAACACGGCGGCCGAATCGGCCGCGTGCGGGACGCCTATTATTGTTACGGATCGATGTGGGATCGCGTCATTTGTCGGGCAAGCAGGGCTCGTAGTTTCTCACGATCGCGGTCAGCTGGAATTGGCGCTTGGGCGATTGCTGGACAACCCGGGTCTGCGGGAGCGTTACGAAAAAGGATGCGCTGAAATGGCTCGAGCGCTTTCGTGGGATGGTCCGATCGGCGAGAATGAGAAACTTTACGAACAATGTCTTGCGGAGATGACCATACAATGATGCCTAAACGCGTGAACGCGTCCCTGACACCGGACATGATGATGGCCGAGTGCGGGCAAACGCCATGAATAAGCGACGCACGCTGCAGAGCGTTCGCACGGGTGAGCCAATCATTCAGAGAAGCTCGCCTGCACCGAAAAATGCCAAAGGCGACCTTGCCGGCATTGAAATGCGGCTGCCGACCCACGCGCTTTTCCGCACCGTCTGGTTCGCCGGGAACACTCTTCTGATTCTCGCAATTCTGTTGGCTGGATATTCGGGCATCTGGGAGTATTCAACCCGCAAGTACCTCAAGGGATTTTCGGATGCCGTGGTTCCTAGCTCTGCATCCACTGAGGCGAAAGCAGAAGCGATTCTGCACTGGATGTCGAACGGCCCTCTGCGCGAAAACGCAATTCCGGACACGTCTATGCCCGATCGCGATCCGATCGACACACTCAACTACGGCTCGTTGCTGAAAATCTGCGGCTCAGCGACCAACGCCTTCGTAAATCTGGCCGATAGTGCCGGATTGCCTGCCCGGCGTCTCTTGCTCCTCGATTCCCGGCAAATGGCCATGCACGTCGTGGCAGAAGTCTTGGTCGATGGGCGCTGGATTGTCGTCGATCCGGCGTTTCGCACGGTTTTTCGCGGTTCCAATGGCGGCCTTCTTACGCGCGAGCAGTTGACCGATCCGGTAGTTTTCTCTCAGGCGACCCGTGATATCCGCGGGTACAGTCCTGAATACACTTTCGACCACACGGTCCACGTCCGTGTCGACCGTCTGGGTTTGATGGCGCTGCCTTTGCGCGGCGCTCTGAATCGAATTCTTCCAGGTTGGGATGATTCCGTCGCCCTTAGCTTGCTGATGGAGCGCGAATCGCTAGCCATGTTGGTATTCGCAATCGTTCTTGCGGCGGTTCTGACCCTCTTGCGGATCTTCTTGCGCTGGTACGGGGAGAGGTGGCTTAGACTCCGGCCCGTTCGAGTTCGCGAACAGTTCCGGCGAGCGTGCTACGCATTCCTTGACACGGCAGGCTAGCCTTGAGGTTTCGAAGGATGGCCGCTTCGATGATGAAGGGCGACGCACCGCCTCAGGTTGAAAGCGCACGAGTGCGTGCGAGTGAGCTTGGTGAGGTTAGGCGCGCACCCTCGGTGGGCCCTTCATCCGGGCGCCTTCTCCAATTGGATGGACTTCGTGGCATCGCGATTTCGCTCGTAGTTCTCTATCACTATATCTCCTTGGCTACTCCCGCGGCGCGAAACGGGATCGTGGCCTATTCGCAGGCCGCTTTCCAAATGGGATGGTCTGGAGTTGATCTCTTTTTTGTATTGTCTGGGTTCCTGATTGGCGGCGTCCTTCTGGATGCAAAAGACTCAAATCGTTATTTCAAGACGTTTTACCTGCGCCGGATCCATCGGATCTTCCCAATCTACTATCTCTGGATTGCGGTGTATTTTCTTGTGGCGTTTACAATACTTGTCAGGTGGGCGAGACCAGTGGGAATTGTGCCGGGCAAGTGGACCATCATTCCCGTTTACGGACTTTTCCTCCAGAATACTGTGTGGAGCCGTGGTGATGCTTTCAGGACGCCGTGGCTCGCTGCACTGTGGTCACTCGCAGTGGAAGAGCAATTCTACCTAGTAGTGCCCTGGGTAGTTAGATTCGCGTCAAAACGCGGATTGGTGACTTCACTCATTCTTACAGTTTTCGGCGCGCCGGTGGCTCGAATGCTGGTGTTCAAGTACATCGTTCCGACTCATGGCGCCGCTCCCTATGTGTTGACTCCCTGTCGTGCGGACGCGCTTGCCATGGGCGTTTTACTTGCAGTCGGATGGAGAGACAAGCGATGGAAGGCGTGGATGGAATCTCATCTCTGGGGGCTTCGCGGTGCCCTCGGCTTACTTTTCCTAGGTATACTCTACTTGATGTTTGCCGGGAAGTCGCAGTACAGCTACGCGATGACCGTGTGGGGCTATTCATGCGTCGATACATTCTTTGCCGGACTTCTCGTCTTGGCTTTGATGGCGCCAGGAGGAATATGGGCCGGCATCTGCACGTGGCGTCCCCTGATTGATATAGGCGGGATTTCATATTGCATCTACATCATTCATTCAGCTGTGGATGACATCTGTCACACCGCCCTTTCGTCGTCTCCCAACGGAATCTCGACACTCTCTTCGTTCGTGGCTACCGTGATGGCCGTCGGAATCACTTGGCTGCTCGCCAAAATCTCCTGGCGTTATCTGGAGTCTCCGATGATTCGGTTCGGTCATAGGTACGTGTATTAGGGCCGTAGACTTAGAACTTGTATGAATTAGGGAGGCCAGCGATCTCAATTCTCTCTCAAGGTTGTGGTGCCCCCCCGATGAACTCGGCGATGGCAGCCCGCACACAAGGTGATCAAGTTCTCTGCCTTGTCGTGTCCGTGGCTTGGTCGGTAAATCGAGTGGCGGCACCGAGCGAATAACCCATGCGAAAACTGCTGATTCAAAACGCCACCGTAATCACGATGGATCCGCGATCGGGAGACTTGCTGCCCGGCGATATTCTGATTGAAGGCGAGCGGATCGCAGCAGTTGACACCAGCATAGCCGCGGCTGGCGCGGAAACTTTGGATGGCCGCTCGTTCATCGTCATCCCCGGCCTGGTGAACGCTCATATGCATACCTGGCAGACCGGGCTACGAGCGATCTCATCGAACTGGACGCTGCTCGAATATTTTCGCTGGGTCCACGCTGGCCTCGCGACGCGGTTCAATCCCGAAGATATCCGCATCGCGAACCTTGCCGGAGCCCTGAACCAGCTGAACTGCGGCACGACCACACTGGTTGACTGGTGCCACAACAATCCGACACCCGCGCACACGGACGCGGCGATCGAGGGGCTGCGCGAATCCGGAATTCGCGCGGCATTCTTCCATGGTTCACCGAAGCCAGATCCGAAGCCCGGTGAGCCGCACTTCTCCACGATTCCGCATCCCCGAAGCGAAGTCGAGCGGCTATTGCGCGGCCCGTTTGCGTCGCGCGACCAGCTGCTCACGTTAGGCCTCGCGATCCTCGGTCCGCATTATTCGACGCTCGACGTAGCGCTCCACGATTTTCGGTTGGCGCGCGAGCTGGGCCTGATCGCTTCCATGCATCAGGGTGGCGGCCCTGCCAAGGCTCCAGGAGGCTGGGACACGCTCGAGCAGGAAGGGTTGGTCGGTGATTACGTGAACGTCGTCCATGGCAATGACCTGTCCGATGATCAGCTGGCGCGGTTCGTCGATCGCGGCGTCACTTTCTCAGTCGCGCCCGAAGACGAAATGGCGCAGGGACATGGCCATCCGATTACAGGGCGTCTGCGCAAACTGGGCGCCGCGCCTTCACTGGGAGTGGATCTTGAGAGTGTAATTTCCGGCGACATGTTGACTGTTGCTCGAATTGCGCTCTCCCACCAGCGTGCATTGGACAACGCCGCAGGCCGCGCCGCGACCGGAGCTATTCCCGAAACCTCCACCATTCCGGTGCGCGAGGCTCTCTCCTGGGTCACCGTCGAGGGCGCGCGAATGCTCGGTATGCAGGATCGCCTTGGCACGATCACTGCGGGCAAGCAGGCGGACCTTGTGTTCATCCGCGCGGACGCGTTGAATTTATGGCCCGTCCACGATCCCGTGGCGACGGTGGTCATGCAAGCCAACCTGGCCAACATTGACTCCGTGATGGTCGCGGGAGAATGGCGCAAGCGCGACGGAAAACTGATGTTCCACGATCTCGATCGCGTAAAGGCCGAACTCTCTCGGTCCGGCAGCCGCATTCTCGCTGAACTTGGGTGGCGGCCTGAATCGCAACTATCAAAGAGCGGCACGCGAATCGCTACCCATTAAAGAAAGAAGAGGAGCAACTCGGATGAAAGTCGGTTTCGTTGGCCTGGGAAATATGGGCTCGGCGATGGCTCGCAACCTGATCAAGGCCGGCCACGCCCTCAGGGTTTACAACAGAACGCGAAGCCGAGCGGAGGAACTGCAGCCCTCGGGCGCCGCGATCGCCCGAACGCCGGCCGAAGCTGCGTCCGGCGCGGAAGCGTTGATCACCATGGTCGCGGACGATCGCGCCGTGGAAGACGTGATCTTCGGGCAAGGAAACGTCATTGGGTCGCTTCCGGCCGGCTCGGTTCATATTTCCATGAGTACGATGGGCGTGACGCTTTCGCACCGGCTGGTGGCGGCCCATCGCGAGAAAAATCAGCACTACATCGCGGCCCCTGTTTTCGGCCGGCCGGACGCTGCTGCCGCGGCGAGAATTTTTATCGTGGCGGCTGGACCCGCCGACCAGATTGCGCGTTGCCAACCTCTGTTCGACGCCGTGGGACAGAAGACATTTGTAGTCGGGAATGAAGCTCCCGCGGCAAACCTCGTTAAGGTCGCCGGGAATTTCCTGGTCACAACGGTCATCGAAAGTCTGGCCGAGGCTTTCGCTCTTATCAGAAAATCGGGCGTAGATCCCAACAAGTTTCTCGAGGTGCTCACGGGCTCCGTGTTTGCGGCGCCCGTCTATCGTACGTATGGCGCCATGGTTGCCGCCGACAATTTCGAGCCGGTCGGTTTCCGCATGCCGCTGGGAATGAAAGATAATCGCTTGGTTCTCGCCGCGGCGGAAGAGGCTTCGGTTCCAATGCCCATGGCCAGTCTCATTCGCGACCGAATGTTGGCAGCGACGGCGCAGGGGATGGGTGAGGCCGATTGGGCGGCGATTGCACGCATTTCGTTTAGGGAAGCAGGCCTCTAATGTGCGGTATCTGCGGCGTCATAGGAATTGAATCAAATGACGCCGGCGAAATCATCGTTCGCCGCATGATGGCTGCCATGGTTCATCGCGGACCCGACGAGGAAGGCACGCTGCTCGCTTCGCCCGTCGCTGTCGGCATGCGCCGCCTGAGCATCGTGGACTTGCCCGGTGGCAGCCAGCCGGTCTGGAACGAGACCGAAACCCTAGCAACTGTTTATAACGGAGAAATCTACAATTTCCGCGAACTTCGCGCCGAGCTGGAAGCCTTGGGCCACCGGTTTCGCACGCACTCCGATACGGAAGTTGTTGTCCACGCCTACGAATCCTGGGGCGAGCGCTCGGTCGGACGCCTCAACGGAATGTTTGCCTTCGCGGTCGTCGAAATGCCTCAGGGCCGCGCCGGGCGGGCGGCGCGCGTTTTCCTCGCTCGAGACCGGATGGGCATTAAGCCGCTCTACTACGCGCGGGTAGGCAGCCAGCTGCTTTTCGCCTCGGAAGTGCGCGCGCTTCTGGCGAGCGGATGCGTTTCCGCGCGAATCTCCTCTGCGGTAATTCCGGCGTATCTACTTTTCGGCTCCGTCTGTGAGCCGCTTACGCTGATCGAAGGAGTCGCATCTCTTCCGCCGGCCCATTCGATGAGCGTGCCCGCCGCTCTGCCGGCGAGCACGCCCGAGGCTACGCGCTATTGGGATGCTCGGAGTGCCGCGCCGAAACCGGCGCCCGAATCAGCCGCTGCTCCCGGAAAGCAAGTTCGCGCCTTGCTCGAGAGCGCGGTCGCTTCCCATCTCATGGCCGACGTTCCGGTCGGCGTGTTTCTGAGCAGCGGCCTGGACTCGACCGCCATCGCTGCGCTTGCCAGCCGCGCCCGCGCTGGAATCCACACGTTTACGGTTGCGTTTGCCGACGCGGAATTCAGCGAAGCGGAAATTGCCCGCCGCACCGCCGGACGCCTCGGAACCGATCACCGCGAATTGACGCTCTCCGACCAGGAGATGATGGCGCGGCTCGATGAAGCGATCACGGCATTCGACCAGCCCAGCATGGACGGCATCAATACATACTTTGTTTCCTGGGCCGCTCGGCAGGCAGGCCTGAAAGTGGCGCTTTCAGGGCTTGGCAGCGACGAATTCTTCGGCGGCTATAGCCCGTTTCGCTCGACATCTAAGGTTGCGCGCGCGGCAGCGACCGCGCGTCTGTTGCCTCAGCCGCTCCGCGCGTTTCTCGCCGGAGGGCTCGCCCGCACGAATGCCTTTGGCTCCTCGCCCGATTCATCGCGTAAAGCATCGGCCGCGTTTCTCGATCCGGACGTCCTGCCGCACCCTTATTTCTTCACACGGCTGCTCTTCACGCCTCAAGCAGTCGTTTCCGCGCTGCGCGTAAAGTCCTCCCTTTGGAGCGACTCGCTCTGGTGGCGATGGCTTGCTGATTCGTCCCGCCGGGCGAGCTCGATGGATGCCTTCACTGCGATTTCCTGGCTCGAGCTGCGCTCCTACATGCTGAATACGCTCCTGCGCGATACGGACACGATGAGCATGAACCATTCACTTGAAGTGCGCGTGCCGTTCCTGGACGCGCCGCTCGTCGAATACGTTTTGTCGCTTCCCGCGAATGCCAAGCGCGGGGACGCGCGTCCCAAAGCTCTGCTAATCGAGGCCCTTGGCGATCTTTTGCCGCAGGAGATCGTCGCACAGCGAAAGCGCACATTCACCTTTCCGTGGGAGCACTGGCTTCGCGGAGCGCTTGGCAAGCGAGTTGCGGCGGGGCTGGCGGAATGGTCGCCGGCCCTGGAGCCGCAGCTCAGTGGGCATTTTGCACAAAATGTCTGGAGGGATTTTCTGGCGGGTCGCACGACGTGGTCGCGTCCCTGGAGCCTTTACGTTCTCAACGAGTGGGTAAAGCGGAACGTCGGTGCCAGCAATACGAGCGGCGTTGATTGCCATAAATCCACCACATTGGCTATATCGTGACAGTGGAAGAAGACGCGCCACAAGCAAGCGCGGCATCCAACCAACGATGATCATTCTGGGAATCAACGCCTATCACGCCAACGCCGCCGCGGCGATCGTCGTGGACGGTCGCCTAATCGCCGCGGTGGAGGAAGAACGCCTCAATCGCGTGAAGTACGCCGCCGGATTACCCGCTCGCGCCATCCAGTTTTGCCTCGATCGAGCTGGCGCGAAATTGACGGAGGTGGACCACATCGCCGTTCCGCGCGATCCCTGGGCGCGACTGGGTACGAAGCTTCGCTTTGCCATGCGCATGCCGCGGTTCGCGCTCGATCGCGTGCGAGTGATGAGGCGCTTTGCCGGCATACGCGAGGATCTCGCCACCGCCTTCGAAGTCACTCCAGAAGCCATTTGCGCCCAGTTCCATCGCATCGAGCATCATAGGGCGCATATGGCGAGCGCTTTTTTCGTTTCCCCGTTCCAGAGTGCCGCAGTTCTCTCGGCCGACGGCCTTGGCGACTTCGCGAGCTTTCTGTGCGCCGCGGGCGAAGGGCCGAACATGCGCGCCCTTGGCGAGGTGACGTTTCCCCATTCGCTCGGCATGTATTACACCGCGCTCACGCAATATCTCGGTTTTTGGAAGTTCGGCGACGAATACAAAGTCATGGGTCTCGCGGCCTATGGCCAGCCGGAATTTCTGGACGAATTTCGCCGCATCGTGCGCGCCCACGGCCCGTTTTCCTTCCGGCTAGGGCTCGACTATTTCACGCATCAGACGGAAGGCTCGGAAATGACCTGGCGCGACGCGACCAGCACGCCGGTCATCGGCCGGATTTTTTCACCTTATCTTGAAAAGCGGCTTGGACCCACCCGCCAGCCGGATGAGCCCCTCACCGCGAGGCACCACAATATCGCCGCGAGCATGCAAGCGGCTCTCGAAGAAGTTCTCGGGTCGTGCTGGAATGGGCTTGCCAAGGCGACCGGACAAAAAGCGCTGTGCCTGGCCGGAGGCGTTGCCTTCAATTGCGTTGCTAACGGGAAGATTTTCGACGCGAGTCCGTTCGAAGGCGTTTACGTGCAGCCCGCCGCGGGCGACGCAGGCCTTTCCGTCGGTGCGGCCTTCGCCGTGAACCATCAGGTTCTGGGCCGCCCGCGTGAGTTCACCATGGATCACGCGTACTGGGGTCCGCAATACTCGCCGGCGGAGATGCGCAAGGCGGTTGATCTCGCCGTTGCTTCCGGAGACGCGCAAGTTGCGGACTTCGACGAAACGGCGCTGGTCGAAGCAACCGCGCGCCACATCGCCGCCGGGAAAATCGTGGGTTGGTTTCAGGGCGCGGCAGAATGGGGACCTCGCGCGCTGGGTAATCGCAGCATTTTGGCCGACCCACGCCGCGCAGAAATGAAGGAAATTTTGAATCGCCGTATCAAACACCGCGAGATATTTCGCCCCTTCGCTCCATCCATCGTAGAAGAGGCTGTCGGCGAATTTTTCGAGAACGCGCACCCTTCACCATTTATGACATTTGCCTATCCGGTGCGCGCGGAAAAACGTGCGGTAATCCCGGCGCCCACTCACGTGGACGGCACCGCCCGCCTGCAAACGGTTAGCCGCTCGGCCAATCCTCTCTATTGGAAACTCCTTCGCGCGGTCGGCGATCAGACGGGAGTACCGGCGGTGCTGAATACCTCGTTCAACGACAACGAGCCGATCGTATGCCGCCCCGAAGAGGCGCTCGATTGCTTCCACCGCACGCAGATGGACGTCCTTGTGATGGGCAATTTTATCTTGCAGAAAAAATCTGCCGCCATCGCCCGCGAGGAACCCGGCGAGCGATTCGCCAAGCCCACCAAATAACAGCGCATGCACATACTGCTTTTCAACGAATACTATCCCCCCGACACGTCTGCGACGGCAAAGATGGCGCTGCGAGTGGCGGAAGCTCTCGCTCAGCGCCACAAGGTCACGGTCGTCGCGGGACGTCCCTCGTACGATCCAGATGAGTTCTACCCTTTCGCCTTCCTGCGCCGCGACACGCGAAACGGCGTAGTCGTCGAGCGTGTCGGCTCGACCGCTTACCCGCGCCACCGGATGCGTCGTCGCGTCTCCAATTATTTGACCTACCTTGCCCTTGCGGTTCCCCGCGCCATCGCGCTCCGCCCTGACATCGTCCTGGCGATGACGGACCCGCCCGTTGCGGGCATCGCCGGCGCTTTCGTCGCACGTCGGATCAGCAGGCCATTTGTCTACAACATTCGTGACATGTATCCGGATATGGCCGTCGGCGGGGATATTGTCCGCCCCGGCGCGTGGGTCAATCGCTGGGAAAAGATGCATCGCCGCGCGCTCAAGCAGGCAGTGCGGGTGATTGTCCTGGGGGACGATATGCGCGACCGCATTCTCGGAAAGGGTGTCGCGGCGGAACGCGTCGTCGTGGTGCGAGATGGCACTTCGTTTCCCGCCCCGACGCCCGAGCAAAATGATCCAGTCGTCCAGGAACTCCGATGCGGCTTCGAGTTTGTGGTCCTCCACGCCGGCAATCTCGGTTTTTACGGCGCATGGGGCACGCTGTTGAAGGCGGCGCAAATTCTAAGCAACGAAAACACGGGTTGGGTGTTCATAGGTGGCGGCGCAAACCGCGCGGCGTTGGGGGCGTCCGCTAGGAATTCGCCGAATGTTCGCTTCTTGCCGTTCCGGCCCGTCGAGCAGATACCGCACGTAATGATGGCGGGAGATCTGCATATCGTCACAGTGCGCCGCGGCCTCGAGGGCGTGGTGGTTCCGAGTAAGCTCTATTCGCTTCTCGCGGCGGGGCGACCGGTGCTCGTTGTCGCCGCGGCAACGAGCGATGCAGCGCGCATTGTCGTTGAATCGGGAAGTGGTCTGGCGGCCGATCCAGACGATCCGGCTGCGGTGGTTGCGGCGATTCGGGAGCTGCGTGGCGATCCTTCGAGGCTCGCCGAAATGGGCCGCCGCGCACGAGAAACCGCAAAAAAATATGCTACAGTGAATGAACTCCAGCGCTTCACCGAAATTATGGAAGAGGCGGCAGGCGAGAAGAATGGGGGGCACCATCTGGGATCGTAAGAAAGTACTTGTAACTGGCGGTGCGTCTTTTATTGGATCGCATCTGGTCGACGCTTTGCTCGAGCGCGGTGCGCGCGTGCACGTCGTTGACGATCTTACCAGCGGCAGGCTCGAGAATATTGAGGGGCACCTCAAGAACAGCCGTATCACTTTCATGGAAGCGGATTTGCGCGAGCCCGGGGTGACGCGCGCCGCGATGAAGGGGATCGAAGTCGTATTCCATCTCGCCGCAGATCATGGCGGCCGTGGATATGTGGATTTGCATCAGGCGGGGCCGGCCTCGAATCTTTTTCTCGACGGCGTGGTTTTCTGGGAAGCTGTCAAGGAGGGCGTCGAAAAAGTCGTTTACGCCTCCTCGGGTTGCGTGTACCCGAACTATATGCAGACGGATCCGCAGAAGGAAATTTACCTCGTCGAAGATGATGTCAAACCTCCGCACGACGCCGACAACATGTACGGCTGGGCGAAATTGATGGCGGAACTGACCCTGCAGGCCTATCACCGCGAGCGCAGGCTCGGCGCGGCTTCGCTGCGCTACTTCACCGTGTACGGCCCTCGCGGAGTGGAAAATCACGCCGTGATCGCCATGATTGCCCGCGCATTTATTGGCCAGAACCCATTCGACGTCTGGGGCAATGGCATGCAGATTCGCAACTGGACCTACGTGGACGACATTGTCAGCGGAACGATCCTCGCCGCCGAAAAAATAAATGATGGTACGGCCGTCAACCTTGGGACCATGGAGCGCGTGCGCGTGATTGATGCCGCTCGAATGGTGCTTGAGTACTCCGGGCACAAGGCCGAGATTCGCCTCCGGCCCGACATGCCGACCGGTCCCGTGAATCGCGTGGCCGATAACAAGCTTGCAAAAAAGCTGCTCGGCTGGGAGCCGAAGATGGCCTTCCGCGACGGCTTGCGAAAGACGATGGATTGGTATGCGGCCACCCACCAACAGGAAAAAGTTCGCGGCGTGCTCGACAAAATGCTCACTGCTCGGTGAATTCCGCGCGACCGCTAGATACGCTCCCATGACCAGACGTGCCGTCGCGCGATGACTCTCCCATCCGACCTGATCGCCTTTGCGGTCGCCCTCGTGGGATCGCTTCTATTGACGGTCCCGATTCGTCGACTTGCGTTGCATTACGGGATGGTGGACCTTCCCGGCCCGCGTAAAGTCCACCTCAGCCCTATTCCGCTGCTTGGCGGCATCGCGATCTATCTCGGATTCGTCCTCGCAATCTTGTTCACGCTGCGCGGCGTGCCGCATCAGCAGATGGTGGCCATTCTTGCCGGCGCCACGCTTCTGGCGATCGTCGGTTTGCTCGACGACGGCGGCTTGCTGCATCACCAGGTAAAACTGTTTATCGGGATGCCCCTTGCGGCGCTCTTCCTGTACGCTTCCGGAATCCGCGCGCAGTTTTTTTCGGGATTCGTTCCCGGCATCGCGGGTATCGTGCTCGACGGTTGCCTCACCTTCGTATGGGTCGTGGGTATTACCGCTTCCTTCAGCATTCTCGACCACATGGACGGCCTGTGCGCGGGAATTGCTGCCGTTGCCGCGGGCTTTTTCACACTTTCCGCCAGCCTCAATGGGCAGACCATGGTGCGCACGCTCGGCGCCGCTGCTCTGGGGGCCGCTCTAGGCTTTCTGCGCTGGAATTTCAATCCGGCAAAAATCTTCATGGGTGATGGCGGAGCGATGTTCCTCGGTTTCCTGATGGCCACCCTCGGCCTGAAGATCCGCCCGGAGGGATCGCATTTCCCGGCTACGTGGCTCGTTCCTGTTCTGATCCTTGGCGTGCCGATTTTCGATACCACGCTCGTTTCGATTTCCCGCGGGCGACGCGGGCTGCTGCCGTTCACTTCACCTGGAAAGGACCATACCGCGCACCGGCTCTCCAACCTGGGTCTGGGCCATCGCGGAGCCGTGCTCGTGCTCTATGGCCTTGCCGTAGCGTTCGGCGGGTTGGGAGTTCTGGTCCCGTTCCTTTCGCCTGTGGTGGCATACGCGCTTGCGGGCGTCGTGCTGGTTGCCGGGCTGACTGCAGTTTTGCGTCTCGAAAGCGCACCGTATGAACGACAGGCCAAGCGCACAGGATCTCGCTCCACACACTGAGTTACGCTGACGCACACCTGACCCGTTTTGCCGTCCGGCCGTTACGCATCTATGTTAGATTGACAATTCCGAGAGATTGAAAAATTCAGATGAAACGAGCTCATTTCCGCGCCACGGTTTACTCTCTTCTGCTCCTGTGCGGCATTCCTTTGGCGGCTCTATCTTCGCCTCCTCGTCCGGACGTATTGCTCCAGTCCATGCAGCACGAACTTGAGCGGGCCACCCGTTCGCTCGCAAAATCGGATCCCGCTCCTTATTTCCTGAGCTATGCGGTGTCGGATGGAGACGGCACGACGATCGCTGGCACGGGCGGGGGCATTATTGCCTCGACCAGCATCCACCGCCGGACGGCGGACGTGATGATGCGCGTCGGCTCCTCCGCGCTCGACAACACGCATTCGCAAAGCCGCCCCTCCGGAATTATTTCGGGCGCGCTTCCGCTGCGCGACGATCCCGATGCGATTGCGCGGGTTCTGTGGCTGCTTACCGACCGGGAATACGAACAAGCTTCGTCAGCGTTCCTGCGCGTGAAAACGAATCAGGCCGTCCAATCAGCGGAGGAAGACAAGTCTCCCGATTTTTCGCAGGAAAAGCCGCAAACATACGCGGACGAATCGTCGCCGAAGGCCGTGCATGACCTCAAGGTTTGGGAAGATCGCATCCGCGGGGTTTCGGCCCGATTCTTGAAATACCCCGAGGTTTATTCGTCGGTGGCGCTTCTGCAGGATGGCTCCAGCCGCTCGTATCTCGCCACGAGCGAAGGCGCAGCGCTCGAGCAGTCGTCGGCAACCGCTCGCCTGGTGATCGAGGGCGAAACGCGCGCCGATGACGGAATGGGCTTGGAGCGCATCGAAACATTTCAGGCTCCGTCACCCGATCAACTTCCATCCGAGTCCGAGCTGGTAGCGAAGGTGGACAAGATTGCAGTCGATCTGAAGGCGCTGCGTGCCGCGCCCGCCGCGGAGCCTTATGCGGGCCCGGCGATGCTCTCCGGCCGAGCCGCCGCCGTGTTCTTCCACGAAGTACTAGGGCACAGGCTCGAAGGGCACCGCCAACGCGACGAAAAAGAAGGCCAGACGTTCACGAAGAAGGTAAATCAGCTGGTGCTCCCCACGTTTCTAAGCGTCGTGGATGATCCGACGATGAAGGAATTGAACGGAGTGAAGCTAGCCGGCTCCTACGATTACGATGATGAAGGGGTCCCGGCACAGCGCGTGGTGGCTGTGGACAATGGCATTTTGAAGAATTTCTTGATGTCGCGCATGCCCATCACCAATTTCGATCATTCCAACGGCCACGGCCGCCGTCAGCCCGGACTGATGCCGACGGGCCGCCAGGGAAACCTGATCGTTACCTCGACCAAAACCGTGAAGGATTCCGAGTTACGGCAGAAATTCATCGAGGAGATCAAAAGGCAGGGAAAACCGTACGGCCTTTACTTCGATGACATTGAGGGCGGTTTTACGCTGACCACGCGAGAGCTGCCGCAGGCGTTTCAAGTAATCCCCGTGATGGTTTATCGCGTATATCCGGACGGACGGCCCGACGAACTCGTGCGCGGCGTGGATATCGTTGGCACTCCCCTACTTTCGCTCAACACAATCATCCTGACCGGAGACACGATTCAGGTATTCAATGGAATTTGCGGCGCGGAGTCGGGGCAAATCCCGGTCGCTGCCGCCGCCCCGGCCATGCTTTTTTCGGAAATTGAAGTTCAGAAGCGCGCCAAGGGCACGCAACGTCCGCCCATCCTGGCGCCGCCGGGATTTGAAAATGCTGCATCACCGGCCAGCACCAAGGACGCGCCCGCCCTGGAGAACAAGCCATGAGCGCCCTCACGAACCGAGCACTGCGCTCGCCGCTGCCATGGCTTCTGTCTCTACTGCCGCTTTTTGCCGTTGGTCCCGCGTGCGGACAGCAAGGCGCGATGGCTGCCAACTCTTCTCGATCGAAGGCAGCGTCCTCCGATCCCGTTCTGCAGGCCATGCGCGAAGAGCTCGATCGTTCGAAATCGCACCTGAAGATGGACAATGTTCCCGCGCCGTACTACATCGAATACCGCCTTTCGGACGTGGAGCAGTACGACGCCGAGGCCGCGTTCGGTGCGCTGCGCGAAGAACAGCGCATGCACCAGCGCATCGTGCGCGTGGTCGTGCGCGTGGGCGACTACAAGCAGGATAGCTATTACGGGCCGGGAATCGGCGTTGCGACCCTCGGACCGATTGACAACGATGCAACCACGTTGCGCTGGCAGTTGTGGACTGCAACCGATTCGGCCTATAAAGCCGCGAGTGAAGCGCTGGCAATGAAGCGAGCGGCGCTTCGGCAGTACACCACCGACCAGCCGTTTGACGATTTCGCGCATGCGCTTCCCTTGGAGTCGATCGGGCCGCTCGCGAAGCTCGATTTCGATCCCAAGCCGTGGCGGGAAGCTCTCGAAAAGTCCACCGCTCTTTTCCGCGGCGATTTGAAGCTCGAATCGCTCACGGCCACGGCTCGGTTTCGCGCCGTGAATCAGTATTTCGTCAACACCGAGGGAACGGTTACGCGGGATGGTTACGCAGTCTATTTGCTGAACGAGGATGGCTCTACCCAAGCGGCCGACGGAATGCGCCTCCAGCGCTCCCCCTATTTCACCGCCGCGTCTCCGAAGGAATTGCCGACGCCCGAGCAATTCCAGGCGGATATGGCGAAGATGATCGACACGCTGAAGGCTCTGCGCGATGCCCCGGTTGTGGACGAGGACTATCGCGGGCCGGTTCTTTTCTCCCCGGATGCGGCGAGCGACATTTTCAACGGTATGGTCGGCGGAAATGTCTTGGGAAAGCGGCCGCGGCCGGGAGATTCCGCCCGCACCACGGGAGACTACGCCTCGAATTACAAAAGCCGTGTGCTCCCCGCTTTCCTGTCCGTGGAAGACGATCCCACGCTAAAGACTTTCGCGGGCAAGACTCTGATTGGCAGCTACGACTCCGATGACGAGGGCGTCCGGGCAGTGAAAGTCCCGGTGATCCAGGACGGCCTGCTCGTGAACTATCTGGTGGACCGCGAACCCATTCGCGATTTTCCCGAATCAAATGGCCACGGCCGCGCTGCCCCAGGCCAGTCCGCGTCGCCCAATATCGGGAATCTGATCGTGGAGTCGAAGCAGGCTCTCTCGCCCGAGCAATTGAAGCAGAAGCTGATTGATCTTTGCCGCCAGGAAAATAAGGCCTTCGGCTATTACGTCGAAACGCTCGGGGGAACCGATTACGAGCCGCGCCTGCTTTACCGCGTGTACGAGAAAGACGGTCACCAGGAACTGGTTCGCGGCGCGGCCTTCGACGAACTCGACACGCGTGCCTTGCGCAATGACTTGGTCGCCGCTGGCAACGATTCTCTGGTGGGAAATCGCGAGGGAGCCGTGCCAACGACCGTGATTGCCCCCTCCATTCTATTCGACGACCTGGAGGTAAAGCGCACCGACTCCAAGAACGTCAAGCTGCCGGAATACCCATCGCCCGATCTGACTTCCTCGCGTTGATCCGACTCCCGGCCGCTGCGGGCGTCGAACAATTCCCAACCTATCGCTTCGACGGAAAATCAAACCGCATCCCGACGCGCCCCGCAATCGGCAAACCTCTTTGCGCCGGAGAGAGAGTGGTGGCCGCCGTGGAGATATATTCCTCGTCGAAAAGGTTTTCCACCGCGCCGAAAACCTCCACGCCGTGGCTCACGTCGCGCGACGCCATTACATCGAGCACGAAAAAATCGCCCATGGGCAGCTGGTTTGTGTCGAACTGCATTCCCACCAGGCGGCCTTCCACCGACAGCGAGATGCGCGACGGGTCGGTGTAGCGCCCCTGAAACGTCAGGACATTATGCGGCACCTGCGCCACCCACGTGTTCACGAGAGACGGCTGTCCGGGCGCGCTGATCACCGTCGCGTCGACGTATTGGTATCCCCCCGACAGTTGAAAACGATCCGTGATGCGCGCCATCCAATCGAGTTCAAAGCCAGGTGCGCTCGTGCGGCCCAGATTGTCGCGCACGAACGTGAAAGTGTTGGCCGTGGGCGCCGGGCAAATCACCGGAACGGGCGTGACCTGGCAACTCACGCTCGAAATCGGATTGATGATTTCATTGAAGAAAAAGGTCCCGCGAAACTGTAGCCGCCCGTTCAGTCCCTGCACGGCAACTCCCGCTTCACCGCCCGTCAGCCGCTCGGCTGTGAGGTTCGCATTGGCATCGGTCAGGTTGTTGGCCTGCCGGAACGACCGGTAGAGTTCGTTGAGCGTCGGGGCGCGAAACGCTCGATATACCGACGCGGACCACGAGACATGCGAATTCATCTCGTGGACCAAACTCGCCCTCGGACTAAACGCCGTGTACGAGTGGCTCGTGTAAGAAAGATTTGTGATCGGACCCGGAGGAGTGATTGGATCGGTCACTAGAAATGCATCGAAGTTGCGCCAATCGTCAAATCGCGCGCTAACCGCCAGAGTCCATCTCGGCGCGATTTGGATGATGTCCTCTCCGAATGCGCCGGCGGTCCGCTGATGTCCGCCCGTCGCGGTGTCCCTCAGGTTTTTTCCCGTGGTGGATGAAAAAATCTGCTCGTTGCTGTGGCCAATTTCCAGATGATCGTCGTATCCCGCCACAAGAGTTTGACGCTTTCCCCATTGGTGCGACCACACGGCCGATCCGCCAATCCCCTGTGCGGGAACCGATTGTAAATCCGTGAGGTGCTGGCTGTCTTGGTTCAGCGCGACGGAAAAGAAGTTCTGGTGATAGGTCTCAAAGTCTCCGTAGGAGCGCAATTGGAGCGAGCCGAAGGAGCCTAAATCCAGATCCGCGCCCAGCGCTCCCTGCCCGAGCCGGATGCTGTTGGTCTGCCCGATCGTTCCGTTGTTGCGCGAGTCGTCGAAATACCATCCGCGTCCAAAGATTTCGCTATCCTTGCCGATCTTGCGCGCGATCGTAAGGTCGGCGGTGCCGTTCTGCGAATACGCGTTGCTGTCCACGCTCCCCTGATCGGCTTGCGGAACCAGCGTGTAGCCGTCCGTGTGAAACGCTTCGCCCGCAAATGTGGATTCCCAGCGCCCGATCCCTCCGCTGGCCGCGAGCGAAACTTCCTCGGTGTTCTGGTTGCCATAGGAAGTTTCCAGCGACACCCCGCCATACTCCGCGGGCCGCGTCAGAAATTGGACCACGCCGCCCAGCGCTTCGCTTCCATAGAGGCTCGATGCACCCTCCTGAGCCACTTCCACGCTCGATACCGAAACGCTCGGAACGCGATCCCAGTAAACCCACGAGCCAAACGGATCGTTGAGCGGAATGCCGTCTTCGAGCACCAGCGCGCGGCTTGCGCCGTTGGCGCCAAGCCCTCGCAGCGAAATCCCAAGCGTTGTCGGATTCGCGGTGCGGCTGCTCGTGCGCCGGAATAGACTGAAACCCGGTACCTGGCGCAACGCATCGTCGAGAGTGAGAGCAGGCGTCGCTTGCAAGTCGTCCTGCGAGAGATGGATGTCGCTGATGGGCGATGCTCCCAGTGGAGTCGCCGTGCGCGCCGCCGTCACGGTGACCTGCTGGCTCACCGCCAGAGGCTCTAGGACGACGCTGATTTCGGCCGGCGTGCCGGCAGTCGCCGTCCAATTTTGTTGCACCGGCTGAAAGCCCTTGGTCGTAACCGTGACCACTCCCGAATTCGAGGGCACACCATCAAACGCGAAGGATCCTGCCGCGTCGGTGGAAGTTGTCGCCGAATACGAATTTGCGGTGAGCTTCACCTGCGCTCCTGGGACCGAAGCGCCGCTTGCATCACGTACCACACCCTCGATGCGCATCCCTTGCCCGAATCCCGGCTGCGCCCACGCAAGCCCCAGCACAACGAGAAGAGCGAGCGATCGCCCCAGCGTCGCCAAATAGGGCCATTGTCCCCGTCGAAATGAGTCCATGGCCGCATATTGTAACGTGACCTCTGATGAATTCTAGGGCGTTTACAGATTTTGGGCGTCCCCGAAAATGGGAGTTGCCGGGTGCCCGGCCGTTGCGCTATGCTTACCGGGTTCGGTTGAACTGTTTCAGCACCAAGGCTTTAATTCGGGAGGAATGACCATGGAATGGACCACACCGCAGCACGAAGTAATTGACCTGAACTGCGAAGTCAGCTCGTACGCCAACGCTGAACTCTAGTTCTTGAATGCGAATAAAGGTCCTCGGCTCAGCCGCGGGCGGTGGGTTTCCGCAATGGAATTGCGGATGCTCGAACTGCGACCGCGCGCGCCGGGGACTTTCTGGTTTTCACCCTCGCACGCAGGCTCAAGTCGCCGTTTCTCCTTGCCACGGTTCGTGGTTCCTGCTCAACGCTTCACCCGATCTCCGGCAGCAGCTTCTGCGCGATCCTGATTTTGCCCCGGCCGAGCAGACTCGCGGCACGCCGATCTCCGCAATCATCCTGATGAGCGCGGACGTGGATGGCGTGATGGGGCTTCTCCATATGCGCGAGTTCCAGCCCTTGAAAATTTATGCGACTGCTTCCGTGTTGCGCGTACTGAAGGAAGAGAACTCCCTTTTTCGCAGTCTCGAGCGGTCCGCGCCTCCGGTCGAGTGGGAAGCTCTCCGGTTCGATCGGCCGATCTCCATTGATCAACGCGCGGGCGAAGCGAACTCTGTCCTCACCTGCGAGGCTGTGCCGCTCGGCGGCGATTATCCGGATTACGTGGGCGCCGGACTCCGAAAAGATCTGGCGAAACAAGAAGCGGTCATCGGTCTGGAATTTGTGCAGGAGGGCAAGAAGTTCTTCTACGCGCCCAGCCTTTCGGGTCGCAACGATGACTGGAAGTGCCACGCGAAAGAAAGTGATCTCGCGTTCTTGGATGGCACATTCTGGGCTGACAACGAGCTGATTGATGTTCGCGGCAGCGGCAAGACCGCCCGTGAAATTGGCCACGTGCCCCTGTCCGGACCGGAAGGATTGCTCGCGCAATTTCCTTCCGCCGGCAAAGACCGGCGCGTACTGATTCATCTGAACAACACGAATCCCGTGCTCGACGAAGAGAGCGCTGCAAACCAGGCCGTCCGCGACGCAGGCTGGGAAGTCGCTTACGATGGAATGGAGTTCGAATTGTGAGCGACGACAAGTCCATCGCGATGCTGCCGGAAGGCGAGTTCGTGGCGCGATTCCACGCCATCGGTCAGGAACGCTATCACCACCAGCATCCATTTCACCTGCTCATGCACGAAGGAAAGCTCACGCGTGGGCAGCTGCAGGCCTGGGCGCTGAATCGCTACACCTATCAAAGCAGCATTCCAATCAAGGACGCTGCCATTCTAGCGCGCACAAACGATTCCGCGTTTCGGCTGGCTTGGCGCAAGCGCATGATTGACCACGATGGCGATGGCACACGGCCCGGCGGAATCGAGAAATGGCTGAAGCTGGTCGAGGCCACGGGGCTTTCGCGTGAACAGGCAATTCGAGGCGACGGGATTTTGCCGGCCACGCGTTATGCCGTCGGCGCCTACGTTGATTTCGTCAGTTCGCGCACGCATCTGGAAGCGGTGGCATCTTCCCTCACTGAACTTTTCTCGACCGACCTCATCACCTTGCGCGTGGACCGGCTGCGCGAGCACTACCCTTGGCTTTCCGGCGGCCTCGATTATTTTCAAGGGCGCATGACGCAGGCGCCGGACGACGCGAATTTTGCGCTTGCCTGGGTGGTCGAGCACGCGCGGAATCGTGAGGAGCAGGAACTGGCGCTCGGCGCGTTGCGGGCCAAATGCGACATTCTGTGGGCCATGCTCGACGCGCTTTATTTTGCATACGTTGCCCCGGGCTGGCCGCCTCCGGGTGCATTTCAACCCGCGAAGGCGCTCGCGTGACGCCCGAGCTGACCCAGCGGCCGCGCCTAGCCCCAGGCTGCCGCCTGAATGAGAAATCGCAGCCTTCGCGAGTGCTGCTGATGCCGGAACGTGCACTGCGGCTAAATGGTCCGAGCCTGGAAATTGTCGAACGCTGCGACGGTGACCACACGGTCCAGCAAATCGTCGCGGACTTGCAGAAATTGTATTCGAAAGCGGAGCCGCGAAAGGTTGAGCAGGATATCCTCGAATATCTGGAGCGACTTCAGGAACAGCGCGCTCTCGATTTCGAGTGACGTACCCCGAGGCTGCCCTCTCGCGGGGGTTTCGTAGGGGCACAGGATGCTGTGCCCGGTGCACATGCTTGGCACTGACTCGCCTTTGGCGCGCCTGGCATCGAAAGGCATAGCTGCTACTTGAAGTTCTGATGAGCGCCATTTCCAATCCGCTGGCTCTTGTCGCCGAGCTGACTCACCGGTGTCCGCTGCACTGCGTCTATTGCTCCAACCCCGCGGAGCTGACGGCTCGCGCCCGCGAGCTTCCGACCGCCTCCTGGGCGCGCGTGCTCCGCGAAGCGGCCGAACTGGGCGTCCTGCAGGCCGACTTCACCGGAGGCGAGCCGCTCGCGCGCCCCGATCTTACCGAGATCATCCGCGCCGCGCGCAGCGCCGGCCTGTACGCCAGCATGATCACGTCGGGCCTTCCGCTCGATGAGAAGCGCCTCGAAGAACTTGTGGCCGCGGGGCTCGATCATTTCCAGCTCAGCTTTCAGGGCGCCGAAGAACAAGCCGCGCGCGAATTTTCGGGCACGCAGACCCACGCCCAGAAACTTCGCGTGGCCGAGTGGGTGAAACGCCACCACATCGCGCTGACGCTGAATTTCGTGATTCATCGCCAGAATCTGCATCAGCTCGAGGACATCATCGCGCTCACTGAAAAAATTGGTCCGGGGCGCGTGGAATTCGCGCACGTTCAGTATTACGGCTGGGCATTTGCCAACCGTGAGCGCTTGTTGCCTACGCGCGCGCAACTCGACCGCTCGCTCGAAATTCTGAAAAAGGCTGAAGATCGCCTGCGCGGCCGAATCAAAGTCGAATACGTGGTCCCGGATTACTACGCGAAATATCCTAAGCCCTGCATGGGCGGCTGGGGACGCAAAGTGATCCTCGTCAAGCCGGATGGCGACGTCCTTCCGTGCCATGCGGCGAACGTCCTGCCGGGAATGATGTTTGAAAACGTCGAGCGGCGTTCGCTTAGGCAGATCTGGGAAAAATCGGATGCGTTCCAGAAATTCCGCGGTGTGGGCTGGATGCCGGATCTCTGCCGCACCTGCGATCGCCGCGAGCAGGATTTCGGTGGCTGCCGGTGCCAGGCTTTCCTGCTAGCGCACGACGCGGCGGCGACCGATCCGGTATGCTCGCTTTCGTCCGAGCGCGGCATTGTGGACGCGATCCTTCGCGACGTGAATCGAGCCGCGCCCGAGGCCGCCCAGCCACAGCCCGCATGGCTGTATCGCCCCAATCCCTCGTGAGCCCGAGCCTCGGCGCACCGTCTCAGCGTCCGGGGAACTGGACGAGCCGCCTGGTATGTTATCTTTGGGCTATTAGGGTCCCGTCTCTGGAGGAGGGCCGAATGGCATCGCCGTCGTTGCGCCGCACCGATCGCGTGTCGCTGACTTTGTTGCTCGAAGCTTCCGGCATGAACAGCCGAGGCGAGGAATTCAAATCGCCCGCTCGCACGCTCCTGATCAATCGCGGCGGCGCCGTGATTATTCTGGACCAGGAACTCGCTCCCGAGCAGTTCGTCCACCTGCAGCGAAGAGCGCCGCACGAATCGCATCGCCACGGACAAGTCCGAGTGGTCGGCGAATTCGGCCGGCAAAAGGAGGGCTTCCTCTACGGAATCGAGATGCCCGATCCGACCGTGGATTTGTGGGGAGTCGAATTCCCGGCGATTGCCGAATCCACCGAGGCCGTCGCGCGCATGCTGCTTGAATGCAGTTATTGCCGCAGCCGCGAAGTGGCCCACCTCAACGAGCTGGAGCTTCGCGCGTTTGAAACCAATCGCGGAATCGCGCGCCACTGCAAGACGTGCGGAGTGCCTAGCATTTGGACGCAGGCGCCGCACGAGGACGAGGACAAGCTGGCGCCGCGCAGGCGCCGCGCGAGCGATCCGCCGGGAGCTCCTGCGAGCGGCGAGCAGCGCGATCGCCAACGCATGCGGTTGAAGACGCGCCTTACAGCGTGCATTCGGCAGGCCGGCGCGGACGACGAGTTGGCCGTCTGCGAGGATATTTCTCCGGTCGGCATGTGCTTTCGCAGCAAGCGCCGCTACGCATCCGACGCAGCGATTGACGTAGCCGTTCCCTACTCGCCCGATGCCGCTAATATCTTCCTGCCTGCGCGCGTCGTTTACTCCGAGGAAATGCCCAAGGCCGGCCTGTTCCGCCACGGCACCGAATACCGCCGCATCGGCGCCCGCACTCGCTGACGATTCCATAAGATCGTCACCCGGGATTGCCTGTCTCCCCATGCGATTCTCGCGGCATTTTCCAGTATCGCTCGGCCTCAACATCCAGGCCAAGATCCGTCGATGACCCTACGAGAGCCGTCAGCAGCTTTCGCTTGGGCTATTCAAGCGGCCAGGAATCTAAGCTATTTCTTGGGGCGAGATTCAGGGGGCACGAGGCCGTTCGCGCGATAGTAGGCCACGAGCAGGCCGTAGTGCTCGGCGGAATGCTCGGTGACATCGTCCCAAGGCTCGACAGATTTGGCGAAGGAAGCGTCGGGCAGGGATTTCAGCGTAGCTTCGGAATCGGAGATTGATTTTTCGAGTAGGGTGACAATGCTGGCTTTCGTTGTATAACCCTTCGGGTCTATTTCATCCCAACTGGCTTTTTCACCGCGCCCGGCCTTGCCCGCATAGACGATCCCCGATGTGACATGAACGATGACTTCGCCGAACGAGCGCATCTCGGGCTTCAACCGGTAGCCGTATTTGTCTTCGGGGAAGTCCTTGGCCATGGCGAGAATCTTCCGGTCAATTTCCGTGAAGTTTTCCCTGACGGACTTGGCCGTGGAGGCCGGTTGCTGTCCGAGACATGCGGAAGCAAAGCCGAAGAACAGGCCGATTGCGAGCGAGAGCTTTGCGCTGGGTCGAAGATTCATTTTCGCCTCCCGGGAGTCAGGTACCACACTGTAGACGCGTGCCCCGGCGGGACGTGAGCAGGCCGTCCGCAGTGATTGAGGCCAAAATAAAACGGGAGGCGAATGCCAAAGGCATCCACCTCCCGGGGTGGGTGGGGTTTGTTGCCGAACCCAGTAAGGGATTTTGGTGTTCCCGCGCCTGGGCGACTCGGCAAACCGGCCTTCAGCCGGTGCCACGTGTAACTAATCCTTATCACGCAGTCAGAATGAGTGTCAACCTTATTTCTGGACGGCCACTTGGGCGTGCGGGTCGACTGTTTCGCGAACTTTGCGCGCCAAATCGCGCCGGGACGAACGACAGACGGCCATCGCGTTTATGTGGACGCGGTTGAGCGGGCCTTCGGGAGCGAGATTGACGATTCGATTTTGGACGAGCCTTTCGGCAACGACTCGGCTGAAACTGAGACACGGTAGGGTCCGGCAACTTGCACCCGATGGCCGATCGGCCGGTCATGCGAAAGATGACTAGCATTGCGTCCTTCCGCTTCCGTTCCACTGTGGCATTTGCGCGCCCAAGGCTCATGGATTCAGCGACGAGCTTGGCTCGTTCGGCTGGATCGCGATAAAAAGCGTTCGTGAAGCCGACGGCGAGAAGTTCCGCGGTGGACAACCAACGGGCGAGCGGGCCCTTTTCTGGCTACAATTTTCTTCGCGACGATTCGGGACATTGCCGCACAGGCTCCCATGGGAATACTCCCAAAAACCTTATCGGCACATTTTGGGCTGAAGCCCACGAGGGTTGGCCGTAAAAGTGATTTCTGAGCGCCGTCAAAGGAAGATTAGGAAACGCGTACTTCGAAATAGTGTCGACAAACAACGTCACCGCACGCGCAGACCGGAGACTATTGCCCGGATGCAGTTTGCGGAGGATGGCTTACGAAGTATTGGCCGAGTTCACCAGACAGCTGGGCGAGACCAGCACGCACGTCGCGATCGAGCGCTTCCACCACGTCGGAAACCTTCTTGCCGTTGACCGGCTCGTCATGGGTGTAGGCGCCGGACCAAAGGGTGGCGCCGCTTTTTGGATCGAACAATTCCAATTGGAAGGAGAAGCGCGCCGCCAGACCCGGCGATTGCACCTCGTCCAACGCGTACAGATGTCCGCGGACGATGTAGTCGCCACGCAGATTGCTGCTGATTCGAGAAACCGAGCGATACGTTCCCGACGAACGCAGCGTTGAGATCACCATATCCTGCATCAGTTCGGCGGGAGGTTCAGCCCATCGCTCGTATTCGTAAGTCCCGAGCTGCACGGTCCCACTCCCATAGACGAGGCGGTCGTCGCGATACAGATGCGAAGCGGTGATGCGGGAAACGAGAAGGGTAACGGGAACTTGCGCCGAGGGCGAATTGGCGGGCGCCGGGCCGATATCGAGCGCGTAGTACTTTACTGGCCGGGAACCGCCGCACCCGGAGAAACCTCCTGCGAGCAAAAGGACGAGCGCAGCTAGCTGGATACGGCGCGTCAGCACTTTTTCCTCCTCCCTGTTCTACTTCGGCGGAGCCTGCCCTGGCTCACGGGCCGGCAACCCGGATGCGCGAATCAGCGTGTAAGGCCGCGTTTTTATCGTCTCGGTAAACTCGTTCATGTTGTCAGTGATGTGACGCAGATTATCGAGAATTTCATCCAGGTTTTCGGTGTTCGTATCCAGCGTTCGGTCCAACTGACCGGTAAGGGTCACAGCTGAATCGAGCGACTGGCGGAGATCGGCAATCGCTTTGTGAAGGTCGGGGCGATCCTCGCCGATCGTGGCGTCAATATGTCCGAGCGTGTCACTTGCCTGCGCGGAAGTCTTGCGGAAGTCGTCAATGAGCGGACCAAGCTTGGCGCTCGAAGCATTCACGTTGTCCAGCGTGGAACGGATGTTCGTCCGATTTTCCGCCAGCATGCCATTCAGGTTAGAGAGGCTTCCGGAAATGTTTTGGCGGTTCTGCGGGCTCAACAGATCGTTGACGCGATCCATCGTGTCTTTCAAGGCGACTACGCGGTCGTTCAAATTGGCGATCAGCACATTCGCCTGCGGTCCCAGCTGGGAAATCGTCGCTGCAACATCAGCCAGGCTCGTGTATTCCGTGGACTTCAAGACCGCGCCCTTCTGGGCCCTAGGCGCAGCGAGCGTGCCGGGTATGATGCCGAGGAAATTATCGCCCAGCGGGCTGACGCTGGTAATTTCAGCGATGCTATCCGTTTTCACTGGGACGCTGGGCTCTACGGCAAAGTCCACCTGCATGCGCGTGGAATTGGTGGGGTCGCTAACGACCTTTTCTACCCGGCCCACCGGAGGGCCTCCGGCATACCGAACTTCCGCGCCTGGGCTGAGGCCGCCCGCATTCTTGAAATACGCTCGATACGTGACCGAGCCGCTGCCGAACGTTCCGGAAAGAAGAAACACGATCGTGACAAGCAGAGCGGCAGCCACGAGAGTAAATAGTCCGACTAAAGCTTGCTCCCGCTTCGATTCCATGTGCTTCCTCTTGAGTTCAGGCCCGGTTTTCTTGAGCCGATCTAGCCAGCCGCCCCGAAAGTTGCGGCGGAGTATATCACGTGATCGCCATTTGCCAGCTTTAACGCCGCTCGGGAGGATCTTCTCCCGTCAGCATTTGCAAATAGTCGATTTCCGCCGCCAGTTCAGGCTCCGGAATGCGGTCCAGGAACTGACGCACACGCGGTCCGGTGTTCTGTTGCAACTCCTGCGGTGTTCCTCTGGCGACCACAACTCCCTTATCGAGCAGAATCATGCGGTCGGCGATCAAGAACGCGCTCGCCAGTTCGTGCGTGACCACAACGATCGTGATGCGGAACGCTTTCTTCAATTTCAGGATTAGCTCGTCGAGCCCCGCGGCGATGATGGGGTCCAAACCGGCGGAGGGTTCGTCGAAGAACAGAATCTCCGGGTCCATGGCGAGGGCGCGAGCAATGGCGGCGCGTTTTTTCATACCGCCGCTCAACTGCGCCGGCATGTAATTCTCGAAGCCGGACAGGCCAACCTGGTCGAGCTTCAGGCGAACGACAATGTCAATTGTGGAATCATCGAGCGGCGTATGTTCGCGCAGCGGAAGCGCGACATTTTCACCCACGGTCATGGACCCGAACAGCGCCCCGCTCTGAAACGACATCCCCATCTTTTTGCGAAGTTCATCGCGCTGCGAGCCGGACATGCCGGCGAAGTTCTTGCCTTGAATCCAGATCTCGCCTTCGCTCGGCAGTTCAAGACCTACCAGAGTCCGCAGTAGCGTGCTTTTTCCGCAACCGGAGCCGCCCATAATCACCAGCGTCTCGCCCGCAGGAACTTCAAAATTGACGCCGTGAAGAATCTCGCGAGTTCCATAACGGACGTGCAGGTTCCTCACACTGATGGCGACATCGGGGGAATTGCCCGCGGGATTTTGTTCCGAGATAGGTTGTGCCGGCATTTTTCTTATTTGAGCGGAGCCGTGAAATAAAAGATTGCCGTGAATACGAGGTCCACGGCGATGACAAAGAAAATCGAATTCACGACCGCCGAAGTGGTCGAGCGCCCGACCTGCTCGGAGCCCAGCCCGGTGTTGAACCCTTCCCGGCATCCGACCGCTGTGATCACTAGGCCGAACATCACGCTCTTGATCAGACCGCTGCCGATGTCGCGCAATTCCAGGGCATTGATCGTGGCATGAAAATACGTGCCCCAGGTGAAGCCGGCGCTGCTGACGCCGAACAGGCCGCCACCCAGAACGCCCATGAAGTCAGCCCATGTTGTCAGGCAGGGCATCATCAAGAGCATTGCCAAGAATTTCGGCGCGACGAGAAAACGAACGGGTTCGAGCGCCATGGTTTCCAGCGCGTCGATTTCTTCGTTCACCTTCATCGTGCCGATTTCCGCGGCGAATGCCGAGCCGGAACGGCCGATGACCATGATGGCGGTCATCAGGGGGCCCAGCTCGCGGGTCATCGAGACAGCCACGGCGCTGGCCACCAGTTGCAGCGCCCCGAGCTGGCGCAGTTCGTAGGCGCCTTGCAGGGCAAGAATCAAACCGACGAAAAAGGAGATCAGGGAGACGATGGGAATGGCTTCTACGCCCACGGACATTGCTTGATGCACGGCGCGGGTCCAGCGGAGCGGCTTCCCCCGGAAGGGCTCGATGAACACAGCCCGCGCAGCGCCTCCGGCCAGCTTCGCCAGACTACCGACATAGGCCATGCCGCCGATCGTCGCTTCGCCGATATTGTCTATGAATGGCATACGGAGATCAGTGCGAGCGCGCTACTTGGCGCCACCGGCGCCGCCCGGGATCGCGCTCAGCGCTTCCTCTTCGGTGTTGTGAACCTCGAAGACCTTGAGAAGGCGGGTAAGTTCCAGCACTTCACGCGTCGCCCGGCTCAAACCATACAATGCGAAACCGCTTTTTAGGTCGCGAGAGAGCTTCAGACCTTCCACCAGCGAGGCTACACCCGCGCTGTCTATGTATTTCACATTTTCTAGATTCACGATGACGCGCTTAACGCGTTTTTCCTTGAGCAAATCGAGCAGGATTTTGCGGACTTCCGGGGTGTTATACAACGTAATATCTCCCGTAACATCCACAATCGAAGCGTTCTCAAATTGACGCGTGGAGATATTCATGAAAAGGGCACCTGTATTGCGCACCTGTCTTTTGCCAGAGATTGTGCATATATGCAACCCTTTTCGAATTGCGCGGAAATACGGTCAACGGGCTCAAAATCGGACAATCCGGCGAAGCGCGGGCGAAACCCTGGGGTCCAAAAGCCTCTAGCTGCGATGGTCGAGAGGGATGTAGCTGCGCAGGTCGTAGCCATGATAGATCTGTCGCGGCCGGGAGATTTTCTGTTCGTCATCGAGCAGCATTTCCACCCACTGCGCGATCCATCCCGAGGTACGCGGAATGGCAAACAGCACGGGGAACATGGTCACCGGAAACCCCATGGATTGGTAGATGAGGCCGGTATAGAAGTCCACGTTTGGATAGAGGCGGCGCGAGATGAAGTATTCATCCTCGAGCGCGATGCGTTCGCATTCGAGAGCGATATCAATCAGCGGGTTGCGGCCCATCACGTCAAAAACCTCGTAGGCGATGCGCTTCACAATTTTGGCGCGCGGATCGTAGTTCTTGTAGACGCGATGGCCGAAACCCATCAGCAGTTTTTCGCCCGCCTTCACGCTTTTGACGTACGCCGGCACGTTATTCACCGAACCAATTTCGACCAGCATGCGAAGCACGGCTTCGTTTGCGCCGCCGTGGAGCGGGCCATACAGCGCGGCGGTGGCGGCAGCCGTGGCGGAATACGGATCCACATGCGAACTCCCGACTCCGCGCATGGCGGTGGAGGAGCAGTTTTGCTCGTGGTCCGCATGCAGAATGAACAAGACATCGAGCGCGCGCTCGAGAGTCGGATTCGGGCGATACTGGAGCTCCGTCGTGCGGAACAACATGTTCAGAAAATTGCCGCAGTAACTCAGATCATTGTCGGGATAGACGAACGGCATTCCCAGGCAATGCCGGTAGGCGAAAGCGGCGACCGTCGGCATCTTGCCAATCAGCCGATAGGTCTGCTTACGGCGCGATTCGGGATTAAAGATGTCCTTCGCGTCCGGATAAAAAGTGGAAAGCGCTGCGATGGTGGATATCAGCATTCCCATCGGGTGCGCGTCGTAGTGAAAGCCGTCGAGAAATTTCTTGATGCTTTCATGAATGAATGTGTGGTGGGTGATGTGATAATTCCATTCCTTCAGTTGCGAACTCGTGGGCAGCTCGCCGTGAAGGATCAGATAGGCCGTCTCAGGGTACGAGCTCTTTTCGGCCAATTCCTCAATGGAATAACCGCGATATCGCAGAATCCCTTTGTCGCCATCGATGAAGGTAATCTTGCTCGCGCAAGAGGCCGTGTTCGCGAACGCCGGATCGTAGCTCATCATCCCGAAATCGGATTCGTGGACTTTGATCTGACGCAAGTCGATGGGCCGGATCGTGTCATCCTTGATCGGGATCTCGTATTGTCGGCCGGTGCGATTGTCAACGATCGAGAGCGTGTCGCGGCGGGCACCGGAAGACGCCTCGCTGTTGGCAACCGATGCCGATTTGGTCGGATTCATCCCCTGACCCCTTCCCGATCGAGCAGACACGTGGTGGTTTCGAGATTACGAATCACCAATGTACACCAAAATCCGGCGTTGACGAATGGGTTTGCACCGCAAATTTCAAATTTTCGAACCGAAAGCGACCATACGCATGCGTATAGCAGAGAGAATCTCTGGGTGATCATTTGTATGCACTCACTTGGACCGAAACTAGACGGCGCGGGATCAGCCAAACGCCAGGTCGAGGGTGTGATCAGCGGTTCTTCGGCAAATTCCGGACGATCGCGCCTGTGTCCCTTCGCGCGATAGAGCGCTTCGTCAGCCATGTGGCGCAGGTCTTGCGGTTCTATCGGTTTAGCGGCACCGCTCACCGCAATCCCGCAACGTAGCGTGACAGATAATGGGCCTCGGTCGGTTCGGGTGCGCAGGGATCGGAGCGAGGTGAGGATTGTTTCCGTCAGCACCACCGCTCCCGAGCGCTCGCACGATCGCGCGACGATCACGAATTCCTCGCCGCCATAGTGGCCTACGGGATCGTATGGACGGACACCACCGACCGACACCTCTTTGAGCGCCGCTCGCGCGGCGAGTCGTCTTTCTCTCGACTGCGCGCTGTTAGCAAAAGAGTGTGTGCGTCGAGTCGATCGGAATAGACGCACAAGCTGGCAGACTTGCGACCTTCCCATCCCGGCATCACCCAGTCCAGTATGGCGAGCGGCGGGGAATCTTCACTTTCGAGGATGCCCAGCGCATCCAAGCCGTCCGCGGCC